>Ga0208566_1000107_pt1 | contig 60574 bp, 65 predicted proteins | sample PL_2010_150m_FD_184159 | JGI IMG/M metagenome (GOLD analysis project Ga0208566, IMG submission 184159) | Freshwater microbial communities from Powell Lake, British Columbia, Canada to study Microbial Dark Matter (Phase II) - PL_2010_150m... | ecosystem: Environmental > Aquatic > Freshwater >...
ATCCGTCAGCGCTTGCTTGAGCGAGGCGTCGTTGACAACGAGTTCGTAATCATCGATCCATCCGCGCGAGGCATCTCCAAGTGCACGAATTTCTGGCGTGTCAATACATGGCTGTACGTGAATTTCGGTGACACCGGCTTGCAAGTTGCCAAGTGATTGCATCACTCGCTCGCGGCTGCCTTCTCGCCAATCGTGATCGAAGTGGTCGGGGAAGAGCACTCCTTCTTCTGCTGCGAGTGTGCGAAATGGAAAACCTGCTTGTTGCTCGGTGATGGTCGAGGGCAATCTCACTGGTAGCTGATATTCAACAGCGAGTTCCATGTAGACATCAAAAAACTCTGGGCGCAAGGTGATGGACGTGAGGTGTGGTGCAAGGTGAGTGACATCAATGCCCCATTCGAGAGCACTTGCAATTTGGGTACGACACTCGCGCAAAACTTCTGCTGAATCGGCATGTTCCCACAAGTCGTTAATGGTGCGAGGGAAGCCGCCCTCACCCGACAACAGTGACGGAGCATGAGTGATTGGACCCCAGCGATACATCTCGTGTTCGCTGTTGAGTGTGAGATGCACACCAATGTCTTCACCGGCATATGACATGACTGCATGTCGCGCCCAGGGTGCTGGCACCATCAACGAGGCGCACGTTGCAACACCTTTGCGCAACGCGTCGTACACGCCCACATTGGCTGCATGAAACGCACCCAAATCGTCGCAGCTGATAATCACGAGTTTTGAAGTCGCCGAGAATCCAAGTCGCTCTGCGAGGGTCTGCTGGCTGGTGTTCACCTCCCAAACGCTACTAGCGACACGCCTTCCATAGCCCGACATTTGCAGCCTCGGCTTGTGATGCAGCGCGCACAAAGTCGTTGCGATGAAATGTGTTTGGCTCAATGCTCATTGGCGTGCCGTAGCCACGTGCAATGAGGTCGAGATTGATGAAGAGGTTGTCTGAGTCGCGATACATATACAGCAACATGCGACCGTAACGATCGCGAGCCTCTACGTCTCGCTCAATTCGCACATCTGTTCCCTTTGGCAACAGCTCGGTCATGTACGCACTTGCTTCTGGCCCAAAACACTCGATTGGCTTTGTTGGGTGTTTGGTTTCGGGTGTGTTGACGCCAATGAGTCGTACGCGCTCCATGTGTCCGTGGATGTCGATGTCTACTGTGTCGCCATCGATCACGTGTGCAATTTCTGCACGTGCAATTTCAACGAGATCTGATTGGCCGCCTTGTGGTAACGAGTCAGAACAGGATGCGAGCCCGATGAGTAGAGCGAAGGAAGCAATGACTCCACTCATTCGTATTGTTTTGTTGAAATTTGGTCTCATGATACAAAACATGTGTGCGGCTGGTGGTTGAGAATGCAGATATTGTTGCGTCTATGACAAAGCCACTTGATATTGGCCGACTGGGGTTGTGGACATGGACGCTTGACGCACAACCGATGGCCAAATCGCTCGAGGCAGTGTGTGAGATTGAGGCACTCGGGTTTTCGACCGTGTGGATCCCCGAGGCTGTTGGCCGTGAGCCGTTTGCACACGCAGGTTTGTTGCTCGCCGCTACCAAGAAGCTCATTGTTGGTACTGGAATCGCATCGATGCAGGCTCGCAGTGCAGCAACGATGCAGGCGGGTCAAAAAACATTGACCGAAGCATTTCCCGATCGGTTTTTGCTTGGCATTGGAACGAGCCATGGGAATATGGCCAAAGCAATTCATAAAAAGGTCTACGACAGGCCGTATTCGAACATGATCGAATACCTCGACACGATGGACTCCGGCATGTTTATGGCGGCTCAGCCGTCGACACCGACGCACAGAGTACTTGCGGCACTGGGGCCAAAGATGCTCAAGCTGGCTTCCGAGCGAAGCGATGGAGCGCATCCGTATTTCACTACCCCCGATCACACGGCAGTCGCGCGCGAAATATTGGGAGACGGACCAACGCTTGCGCCAGAACTTGCCGTAATTTTTGAGACCGATGCAACAAAGGCGCGCACAATTGCTCGCAAATACATGGGCACCTATACCCGTTTGCCAAACTACGCCAACAATTTATTGCGCCACGGATTTACTGAGTCAGATATCAAAAATGAGCACGGTGTGCAGAGCGACCGATTGGTCGATGCAATCTGCACATGGGGCACACTCGACACCATTCGCAAACGAATTCAAGAGCATTACGACGCAGGCGCATCGCATGTGTGTGTGCAGGTGCTCACCGAAGATTTGGTGTCGTTGCCGAGTGTCGAGTGGCGCGAACTCGCAACGCTGATTCCAGAATTCAAAATCTAAAAACTAAAACCAAAATTAAACGCTAAACACCAAGCACACGTTTTTGTAGCTTGCGCATGCCCGCCAACCAGCGATCGCGCTCGGTTGCCTTCAGTGCCATGTATTGAGCAACCTCTGGGTGGGGAAGCACCAAAAAAGTCTCTGCGCGAATGGTGTCAACACACGCTTGAGCAACTTCTTCGGGCTCGAGCACACCGCCTGCCACTCGCACAACGTTTCCGGAAGGACCGTCGTTTGATGCATCGGCGCCTTTGAGCATGTTGGTGTTAACGCCTTGTGGGCACAAACAACTCACTCTTATTCCGCGACCGCCGTAGGTGATCGACAACCATTCGGCAAACGCAACGGCAGCATGCTTTGTCACGGTGTAGGGCGCCGATCCAATCTGCGACAACAACCCTGCGGCCGATGCAGTCGAGCAGAAGTATCCTTCGCCGCGAGCCAGCCAGCCGGGAAGTAGATATTTTGCTGCCCAGCGATGGGCATTGAAATTGATGTCGAATGCGGTATTCCAGTCCTGTTCGCTTGTGGATAAATCGCTACCGAGACCGACTCCTGCATTGGCGAAAAATAAATCAATCACACCAAATTCTTTTTCGACAACACCAATCAAGGTGGCATTTGCGGCTTCGGTGCCCAAGTCGCCTGCCACGGCGAGTGCGGAATGGGGGCGAATTGCGTTGAGTCGGAGCGCGATTGTGTCTAGCGGTGCTTGATCGCGGTCGGCCAGCACAACAGTTGCGCCTTGCGCATGAAAACGTTCGGCCAACGCCATCCCAATTCCGCCAGCGGCACCAGTAATGACAGTTATTTTTCCAGCAAGTTCCATGCCTGTGATGTTACGCACAGTGTCACGATTTTGTGACACCGATCAGGTATGGTCATGTCCATGACCGATTCACGCGAAACAGCAGTTATCACTGAAGCCCTGACCGTCATCGACAAAGCACTGGCCGAAATGCTGCACCGCGAACTGGTATCGACTATCGAAGTTTCAGACTTATTGCTCGATGTGCGTGTGTTGCTCACCGCAACAACTGCGTCGGCTACCGAATCCTAAACGCGCAACTGTTACACGGCATATCGTTAGACGGCATAGTGGCGTAATATCAGCAGTCCAATTACGCCCATGAGCGTGCCTGCAAACGCACCGGCAATGACATCACTGGCGTGATGAATGCGCACTCCCACACGGCTTGTGGCGATGATCAATGCAAAAGTGTAAAACAACAGCCACCACGGCCATGCCGTGAAGTAGGTGAGCACTAAAGCCGAAAAGAAAGCAGACGAAGAGTGTCCACTTGGAAAACTCGATGTGCGCGGCTTGCGCAGGGCAAAGCGAGTGTCACCCTTTTCTGTTGGGCGACTGCGACGAAATAAGCGCTTGATGCCCTGATTGAGAATCAAGCTCTCGAGTCCGATCAGAATCGAAAAAATTAATGCCTGCAAGAGGCGATCCACGCTGCCGATTGCGCGCACGACACCGATGATGTGCCACAGCAAACCGAAGTCTCCCACTGCACTTGCTATCGAGAAGATCACGATGACAAATTTGTGGTCGCGGATGTGCTCGAGAGCGCTATCTACCGCTGCATCAATGCGCAGATGGAGGAGTTGGCGCTTGGGATTGTCGCCAAAGTTGTCGTCAGTGTTCATGCATGCGGCCTTGGATATTTGATCGGTGCTTCTACGGCAGCCTTGGATGGGTCGCCACCAAATGCGGGGCACCACGATTTGAAATTACAAAAGTTGCAGAGTCCACTTTTTTTGGTGGGAAACTGTGATGTAGCGCACGACTTTTCAATGGCATTAAACAATGCAGTCGTGCGTGTTTGAATAAAGCGCATTGATTGCTCTGTTGGGGTGCGGGTGTGGCGAATGCCGTCTTTGATGTAGAGCAATTGCAAAGTTGTCGGCAATTCACCACGCATTTCGCGCAGCATGTATGCATACATTTGTAGTTGCATCATCCTGCCTTCAACATCGATTTCGCGTGGGGCTTTGCCAGTCTTGTAGTCGCTAATAATGAGGCCGCCATTCGCATCTCGCTCAATCCGGTCGATAATGCCGCGCAATGCAACTTTGTCAAGTTGTGCAGTTACCCACATCTCGGTTTCGGTCGAATTGATTGTTGTCGGGTCTTCCATGCGCAGGTAGCTGTCGACAAGTGCGGAGCAGTCTGCCCAAAACTTGGTGGCTTGTTCGGCAGTCAAGTTGAGCCCCGTGATGTCGTATGTTGGCTCAAATTCGGTCTTGGCGGTGGCCAAAAAATCGTGTGCGGCTGCGTGTGTGCGAAGTGGGGCCTCGAGTTGGAACAGCAACTCGAGTGCTCGGTGCACAACGTTTCCTTTGACTGCTGCAGCGCCTGGGGGCTGTGGAAGTTTTTGGATATTTTGAAAACGAAACTGCAGCGGACAATTTTGGAATGTGCCAGTGCCGGAAGGTGACAGCGTTTCGGGAAGTGCAAATACTTCTGTCACTGTGTGGCCGCATCTACCTGTGCGATGAGTTGAGCAAATCGAAGCGGATCTTGCATCGGTCCAAAGTGACCGAGGTCGTCCCACTGCACAAGTGATGAGCCAGGAATTTCATTGGCGATGAGGGCGGCGATGGCGCCTGGAGTATGCGGATTCACTGCACCCGAAACTAGCCACACGGGCACCCGCAGCTTGGGCAAGTCGTTCCACGTGTCGTGGATGGCGCCCATCTCGTAGGTGCGAGCTTCGTGCTCGGGCGAGCACTTAATCAACACGCTTCCATCTGGCTGCGCAGCAAAACCATGCATTACGTACGCGCGCAGAGCATCGGGGCGCATCACGTTGAGCGGAGGCTTGGACGAATAATTTGCAATCGCTTCGTCAAATGATGCAAATGTGCTGCGCCGCCGTCGCGCCCCATCGGCGAGCGGGCTCGGGATCCCAGAATTCTGAGAACCCGTGCGTGCTTGTGGTGGGAAAATAATTGGCTCGAAGAGCACAAGTGCGCGAAACAATTCCGGGGCGCAAAGTGCGGCCATGACGAGCGCTGCGCCACCCATCGAATGACCAGCGCCGATGATTGGTACAGCAGACGTTTGCGATGCCGCAATGACGCGTGCAACTGCAAGTGCATCGTCTCCGTAGCCACTCCAGTTTGCTTTCCAGTCGCTTGGCAATCCCGAGTCGCCATGTCCGCGGTAGTCAAACGAGTGACAGTGATATAAGTTGAGTAAGTGTTCGGCAACCGGGTCAAACACTCGGCCATGAAACCCTGTTGCATGCGACAACAGCACTGGCTGTTGGGTCGACTGTGGTGAATAGTCGTATACAGCGAGTTGTACGCCTTCGGACGAAGGGTGTGTGGAGGTGATGGTCACAAATTTTCTTCTCTGTGCACAAACATACTTGGTTTGTATGGAAGTGAAGAGCGTTCGTTCTGTTGCGCGGTGTCGGCAAAATTGCTAGTTTTTGATCATGGCAACTGACATCAACAACTTGGCAGACATCGTTCGCAGTCACAGTGCAGAGTTCGGAACTCGAACTGCGTTGATTCAGGGCACGAAGAAACAGACGTGGTCACAGCTCTATGGCAGAGCTTGCCAGATGTCGCAGGCTTTGCGTGCTGCTGGTGTTGGTGTGCAAGACCGTGTTGCGTTCTTAGACAAGAACTCGATCGAACACTTTGAGGTGCTGTATGGATGTGCGCTGCTCAATGCAGTAAGCGTCGATGTCAATTGGCGACTCGTTGGGCCAGAAGTGCTGTTCATCGTCAACGATGCTGCTGCCAAGGTGCTCATTGTCGGCCCCGATTTTGTACCGATCCTCGAGGCGATAGCCGACGAACTCGTCACCGTGAAAACAATTGTGGTGATTGGTGGACATTCGAAGTATCAGTCGTATGACGCTTTCATCGCCAGTGGAGAAAATGTTGACCCAGGTGTTGAGGCAAGCCACGAAGACGTTGCCTTTCAGTTGTATTCGAGTGGCACGACAGGACGACCAAAAGGTGTGATGCTGACGAACAACAACTTCTTTGCGCTGATGCCGACAGCGACGGATTTGTGGAAGCTCACTCCAAAAACCGTGAGCATGGTGGCGATGCCTCTCTTTCATATTGGCGGAGGTGGATGGGCAACTGCAGGGCAATTTGTTGGAGCGTGCTCGGTGATCATTCGCGATATCAATCCAGTTGAACTTGTGAAGTTGATCGGCCAAGAGCGCATCACACACGGTTTTGTGGTGCCGGCACTGTTGCAATTCATGTTGATGGTGCCCGATCTAGACAAAGCAGATTTTTCAAGTCTCGAACTCATTTTGTACGGAGCATCACCAATCTCTGATGAAGTATTGGCAGGTTCTATCAAGGCATTCAAAACCAATTTCATGCAGGTCTATGGTCTGACCGAAACGACTGGCGCAACGACACTGCTGATGCCAGAAGATCACGATCTTGAAGGACCCAATAAGCATCGACTGCGTTCATGTGGCAAGCCAGTGCCAGGGATGCAACTGCGCATTGTTGATGATGAAACCCACCACGACATGCCGGTTGGCAAAGTGGGCGAGATCTGGGTCAAGGGTCCGCAGATCATGCTTGGGTATTGGAATATGCCCCAAGAAACTGCGAAGTCGATTGTGGATGGCGGTTGGTTTCGCAGCGGCGATGCCGGTTACTTAGACGCCGACGGGTATCTCTATATATATGACCGCGTCAATGACATGATTGTCTCGGGTGGCGAAAACATTTACCCTGCCGAGGTCGAAAACGTACTGATGGCGCATCCCGCAATTGCCGACGTCGCGGTCATTGGCGTGCCCGACGAAAAGTGGGGCGAAGTACCAAAGGCCATTGTTGTGCGCAAGAAAGATGTGGCAGTGACGCAAGACGAGATCATCGCATTTGCCAAAGTGAGCCTTGCTGGGTTTAAATGTCCGAAGTCGGTCGACTGGATTGAGGCTCTGCCTCGCAACCCGTCTGGCAAGATCTTGAAAAAAGACCTTCGCGCGCCTTACTGGGTAGGTCGAACTCGTCAAGTCAACTGAAGTCGCTCTAGGGTTCTCATCATGAAGCTTTCGATGATGATCAATTACATTTCCGATTTTCAGACATCGGCCAAACAAGTTGTCGAACTTGAAAAAGTCGGTCTCGACATGGTGTGGGTGGCAGAGGCTTATTCGTACGATGCGATTTCACAAATTGGCTATCTTGCTGCAGTCACCAACAAGTTGCAGATTGGTACTGGCATCATCAACGTCTATTCACGCACACCTGCACTCGTTGCAATGACAGCGGCAGGTTGTGACTACGTGAGCAACGGCAGATTTATTCTTGGTCTTGGCGCTTCTGGTGCACAAGTCATTGAAGGCTTTCATGGAATGCCATATGAAAAGCCATTGCAGCGCACAAAGGAATACATCGACATTTGTCGCGAAGTGTGGAAGCGCGAAAAGCCATTGTCGTATCAAGGAAAAACAGTCGAAGTTCCGCTTCCGCAGGGGCAGGGCACGGGGTTGGGTAAATCGCTCAAGCTGATCAATCATCCTGTTCGCAACGAGATTCCGATTTGGTGGGCGTCACTGATGGGCAAGAGTGTTGAAGCAACTGCAGAGATCGCCGATGGTTGGATGCCAATCTTTTTTTATCCAGAAAAATTTCAGAATGTGTGGGGCGATGCACTCAAGGCTGGCACCGCAAAGCGCGACCCATCGCGTGGCAAAATGGATATCTCGGCTGGCGGCATGCTTGCAATCGACGAGTCGCTTACGGGTGAAGATCAGCAAAAAGTTTTGGACTTCGCTCGACCATCAACTGCTTTGTATGTTGGCGGCATGGGTGCTCGCGGCAAAAACTTTTATAACGACATCTGCAAGTCGTATGGCTACGAAAAGGAAGCCGTCGAGATTCAAGACCTGTACTTAGACGGCAAAAAGAAAGAGGCTGCCGCAAAAGTTCCGTCTGACTGGTTGCTCAACTCGCACCTCGTTGGTCCGAAGAGTTTTATTAAAGAACGCCTTGCAGCTTTCAAAGAAGCCGGTGTAACGGTGATCTCCGTCAATCCGATTGGTCCAGATGCAGTGCAACAAGTTGAGTTGTTGCGCACCTTGATTGACGAAATTTAAGTCGACGATCGCTCTCGTTCGCCTCCATCATGTCCGAATTCGTTTCTGGTTTTGTCGCCCCTGGTTGGGAGGCGGTACACGATCAATTTGTGACGAATATCGAAACCAAGGAAGACATCGGTGCCGGACTGTGCATTATTCATCATGGTCAACCAGTGGTCGACTTAATTGGTGGATTTTTTGAGAACACTGCAACGATTCCGTACGCCCGAGACACGTTGCAACTTGTGTTCAGCAGCACAAAAGGCGTCGTTGCGACTGCGGTAGCCATGTGTGTCGAACGCGGGCTCTTGAGTTATGACGAACCAGTGGCCTTGTTTTGGCCAGAGTTTGGGGCCATGGGCAAAGAAAAGATCACGGTGGCGCAATTGCTCTCGCATCAAGCTGGGCTGTACACCATCGACGGAACTATTTCATTTGAAGATGCTTTGGACTGGAACACAATCACGCAGCGCCTTGCCGACACTGCACCATTGTTTCCCGTTGGATCAACGCATGGATATCACGCCATCACATTTGGTTGGCTTGCCGGAGAACTTGTGCGCAGAGTGGACGGTCGCAATATTGGACGCTTTATCGAAGAGGAAATCGCAGGTCCGCTTGGCATCGAAATTTATGTTGGCTTACCAGAGCAACACGAGCATCGGGTTTCTCCACTGAAAAATGGTTGGACAAAAGTCTGGCCTGAAATCCAGATCGACAGGCAGCCAGCACAGGTGGTTCCCTTTGGTCCAGACACAGCGCTTGGAAAAGCCCTCACGGTCAATGGTGCTTTTGTTGTGAAGGGTGGATTCAATCGACGCGACATGCACGCCGCCGAAATACCTGCTGCCAATGGCATCAGCAATGCGCCTTCGCTTGCACGCATGTATGCCGCAACAATCGGCGAAGTAGATGGGGCCAACGGTAAGGTCCGTTTAATTTCTGAAGCAATGATGCAACGCGCAAGTGCGCCTATTACTCGGCCTGACGAGATCGATTTGTGTTTGATGCGTCAGACAAACTTTGGCATGGGATACATGACCCCAACCGCACTGATGCCATTGAGTGGCCCACAATCATTTGGTCACTCGGGTGCTGGTGGATCAATCAGTTTTGGAGACCCTGTACGAAATTTTGCTTTTAGCTATGTCATGAACCGAATGGGTTCATATCTTTTCACTGATACGCGTGCTTCTAGCTTGATTGCAGCTGCATCTCGCTGCGCAGACGCCGCCTAATTCCTGTCGTTGCAAACAGAAATACAACTGCTGTTACTCCAGACGTTGCTCCGATAATTGCAATTGCCAATCGAATTGGAAGTATTTCGCCAAGAATACCGGCAGCAAAACTGCTTGTGCCCATGACCAAAATTGCTATGGCCATATCGCCTGCCAACACTCGACCAAGAATGTGATCGGGTACGCGCACTTGTAATCCGTATGTCGACAAAGTCCACTGCGCGCCTCCGCCCAAGTGCGCGCCCATCACACACAAACATGCAATCCAGATATTTGGGCTCGCTGCTGTTGCAACGTAGAGCACTGCGTAGATAATGCCTGCTACACCACACACCTTGAGCAGGCGAGGCAAATTGTCGCGCACAAAGCGCATGATGAGAAACGGGCCAATTGATGCTCCGAAGCCGCGCGCCGCAAGGAGTGCTCCACTTCCTCCGTCGCCCTTATTGAATACGTCGATAGCAAGAACCGAAAGTTGACTTACCGTTCCTGCACCAAATGCAAACATGGTTTTTGACGAAAGGAGCGCAAGGATTGTGTGATCGCTCTTGGCGTAATGAATTGCTTCTTTCATGTCGGCAAATGGGCGCATACGTGATCGATGTTCGGTTGTGCGCTGTTGTTGCATCGGGGTCTTGATCAATGCGACTAGACCAGCGCAGACGATAAATGTGGCGATGTCGGCAGTGAATGTTGCTGTGCGACCAAAGGCTTGAGAAAAAAAACCGCCAGCAGCAGCACCGATGAATACCATTGCGCCCCAGCTTGAGCCAAACAAGGCATTGGCTTGGCGCAACTCGTCATCGCTGCGCGTCAGGTTGGGAAGCGCAGCGCCAAACGCGGGTGTGATAAACGACGAGAGACAAGTAATGGCGATCTGGGCAGCAAAAGCAATCCAGATACGCGAGTTTGAAGCAAACAAAAATCCGACTGCACACAATGCTTGGGCAAGAGAAACAAAAACGATGATTTTCTTGCGATCAAATTTGTCGACTGTTGGACCACCAAAAGGTGTTGTAAAAAAAGATGGGAGAGTAAACGCCACGTATACAAGTGCAACGAGAAAATTGGAGTCTGTTACTTCCTTGACCATGCCTGCGAGGGCGACATAACTGAAGTAGTCGCCAATGATCGAGATGTTGTCGGCTACAAACAGCCTGCGAACATCTTTGTTAGCGAGTAAGACGTTCAAGAGTTTCTTGCGCTTCACGCACCATGCTGCGCACCAAGTCTCCTGCAGCAACAAGTTCAGTAATTGCACCAACGCCTTGTCCGGCTGGCATGAACTCGCGCTCGACGTCGACTTTTGTGCCAACTGGGTAACCCAAGTGATTGACTCCCGCCTTCATTGAAGCGATCGCCTGTTGTGGAAATGGCAGAAGCGTCTCTGGATGCTTTTCAAAATCGTTTGTCCACTCATTGCGTACCACGCGACAGGTCTTGCCCGTGTAACTGCGAGTGATGACGGTGCCGTCCTCTCCTGTGGCAATAAGTTTTTCTTTGTAGCCATCAACTGCGCGGGCTTCTGGTGTTGCAATAAAGCGTGTGCCAATCCACACCCCGTCGGCACCGAGGGCGAGCGATGCAGCAAGGCCGCGGCCGTCGTATAAACCACCTGCGGCAACTACCACAACTTTTTTGCCGACTGCGTCGACCACCTGAGGTACAAGGGCGATAGTTGCAACAGTGCCTGTGTGTCCACCGCCTTCGGTGCCTTGAGCAACCACAAAGTCGCAACCGCTTTCAACTGCTGCAATTGCGTGGCGAACTTTTCCGCACATGGATCCAACAATTACGCCGTGGCTGTGAAGTCGCTCAATGATGTCGCGGGGCACTCCGAGGCCCGCAACAAAAACACGGGCTCCACTTTTGATAATCAGGTCAACGTCGCGCTCGAGTGTGTGTGGAAGCGCGGTCAGCAAATCGACTCCAAATGGTTTTTGAGTCAGGCTCTTCACGCCTTCGATCTCGCGCTCAAGTTCTCCATCTTGCATGGTCGATGCACCCAGGGTTCCGAGTCCACCAGCTTCTGACACAGCTGCAACGAGGTGGTGGTAACTGACTCCGCCCATGCCCGCAAGCATGACGGGGAATTCGATATCGAGCAGTTCGGTCAGTCGTGTACGCATATGTTCCAACTTACTCGGCTTGATCTTGAGTTGCGTAAGCGCCGTTACGACGCAAGAAATTGCGATGCCACCTAGACGGAGTAAAAATTGCTGCCCGTGGTTCGTCTTCAAACATCCAGCGCACAAAGTTCGCCCTCGTCCACGGCGTGAGGTTGGCAACACGAAGTGCTGCTCGCGCGCCAAGCGACGATTTCAAAATTGCGCCAAGAGTTGTTGACATGCGGTGATCTGCAAAGAAGTGCTGCCGAATCAGTTGCTCGTATTTGCTGCGTGTCACAGATGCTTCACGACCGTTGCCCGCAACAATTGCCTGCGCGGCGAGTTGGCCCGACAGCAGTGCCTGACCAATGCCTTCACCAGTGAGCGAGTCGGTGACACATGCGGCATCACCAATGAGCAGCACGCGGCCACTTGAGAGCGGGGCAGACGTAACGCGTGCAGGAATCGGCCACGCGGTGTGTCGATCTTCCATGACGACGCCCGAGCCAAGTGCTCGAGCAATATGTTTGCGAGCCAACAAATTTGGCCAGAGGTCCTTCATCTGTTGCACCGAGTACTTGCCACCGCGCAAGATTCCGAATCCGATGTTGACGCGGCCATCTTGCAGCGGAAACGACCACGCATAGCCGGGCAACAAATCTTTTTCAAACCATACGTACAGACGATTTTTTGCGGGGCCAGTGACGGTGTTGGCGTATTGTCGAAATGCGTGCCACTCACCGAGGTAACCGGGTGTTGACTTGCCAAGTGATTTGCGCACTGGCGACCACATGCCGTCTGATGCAATCAAAAACTTTGATCGGATTGTTTCGCTTTTGTTGCTGTTGCTGTTGCTGTTGCTATTGCTATTGCTGATGTCGATCGTGATGTGATCTGATGTCTGTTCGCGAACCGAAATAAATTCGTGGCCCTCGAGCACACGAATACCGCGCGACTTTGCAAGTTGTACAAGCGCATTGTCGAGTTCGATTCGTGGCGCAATTGCTGCAAACTGGCCGTTTGTTGGCAGCGCAAATTGCATCTCGGTACCACTCGGCGAGCGCAACCATACGTCGCTACACACTGTCCAATTGGGCACAGTTAGTGGGTCAAAACCGAGTTCATCCAAGATGCGTAGTGCACCAGTGGTTAAGCCGTCACCGCAACATTTGTCGCGAGGAAAAAAAGCCTTATCAATGACGACGACATCGTGCCCTGCGGATTGCAAAGTGAGCGCCGCAGCAACACCGCTTGGCCCTGCTCCGACAACAACAACATCGCACGCCAAATCGGTTGCACTGTTGTTCGACTTGGTAAAAGACACAGTATTCAGACTAGAGTCGTTGCCCATGAGCCGCTTATGTGAAGGTCGAGTAGTTGTTGTCACTGGTTCGGGACGCGGTATTGGTCGCGAACACGCTTTAAGTCTTGCCAAGCACGGTGCACTAGTCGTTGTCAACGACTTGGGCGGCGGTGTCGATGGCTCGGCAGGCGATATTTCTCCAGCACAAAGTGTTGTTAATGAGATCGAGGCAATGGGTGGTCGGGCTGTTGCCAATGGTGACGATATTTCTACTTGGGCAGGCGCCGAGCGCCTCATCCAGACCGCAGTCGACACGTTTGGCGATCTTCATGCAGTCGTCAATAACGCAGGAATCTTGCGCGACCGAATGATGGCCAACATGTCGGAAGAAGAATGGGACGCCGTCATCAAAGTGCACCTCAAGGGCACGTTTGCGCCGTCGCGTTTTGCTGCAGCGTATTGGCGCGATCAAAGCAAGGCTGGAAAACCAGTTGATGGTCGCATCATCAACACTTCGTCGGTATCTGGTATTTATGGCAACGTTGGCCAAACAAACTACGGAGCCGCAAAAGCCGGCATCGCAGCGTTTACCACCATCGCGTCACTCGAACTGGCTCGTTATGGCGTAACGGTAAACGCAGTTGCACCGGTTGCTCTCACGCGCATGACCGAAAATCTTTCACCAACTCCTCCAACCGACGAAGAACGCGAACTTGGTTCGCCTCGTTGGATTGCGCCGATCGTGACGTGGCTTGCTTCAGAAGAATCAAAGGCAATCACGGGCCGTGTGTTTGAAGCGAGTGGTCGAGTGTTGGCAATTGCCGAAGGCTGGCATCGTGGGCCAACGCACGAGCCAGTCGACGATGCAGCAATGCTTGGCCCAATTGTTGAAGAACTGATGACGAAGGCTCGCCTCAATGCCGGCATGGACGGCAAAGACGGCTCGTGGCCACAACCACAGCCAAACAAGTAACACACAGTTCGACAGCATGTTGAACACTCAACTTGCAAAGGCGCACAGCGATTTTGCCGATCGCAATCCACAAAGCCGACGTCACTATGACGAAGCTCGCAAATATTTACCTGGCGGACAAACTCGTTCGGTGCTCACACACGCTCCGTATCCTCTTGCCTTTGCATCGGGCCAAGGAGCAACACTCACCGATGTAGATGGTCATACATACATCGATTTTCTTGGTGACTACACCGCAGGTCTGCTTGGTCATAGCGAAAGGCGAGTGCTTGACCGCGTTGTTGAGGCGCTGTCGCACAACACGAGCGTGGGTGGAGTGCACCCAGCCGAAGCAACACTCGGCAAGTTGATGTGTGAGCGGTTTGGCATAGATCGCGTGCGGTTTACCAACTCTGGCACTGAAGCAAACCTGTTGGCGATGACGACCGCAGTTGTTGCCACAGGCAGGAAAAAGATTTTGGTATTTGAAGGCGGATACCACGGCAGTGTGTTTTATTTTGCGGGCGGCAGCGCAAAGTGGAATGCGCCTTTTGATTTTGTTATTGCTCCCTACAACGACACTGCCGCTGCGCTGCAAGCGATCAATGACAACGCCACAACACTTGGGGCTGTAGTTGTAGAGCCGATGCTTGGCTCGGGAGGGTGCATCCCGGGCTCATCGGATTTTCTCACGAAGGTGTTTGACGCCGCTCGCAACATTGGCGCCGTGTGCATTGCCGATGAGGTGATGACTTCGCGTCATGGACGCAGCGGCATGATGCAGTTGCTCGGCATCGAGGCCGACATCACCGCGTATGGCAAGTACATCGGCGGCGGTTTTTCGTTTGGTGCATTCGGCGGTAAAGCCGAGTTTCTTGATCAGTTTGATACGAGCCCTGAGTCTGGACGGTCGGCGCCGATTGCTCATGGCGGCACCTTTAATAACAATCTGGCAACGATGACGGCAGGTTGTGCAGTGCTCGGCGAAGTATTTACAGCAGACGTTGCTGTAGCGCATACTGCTCGCGGTGACGAATTTCGTCAGGCTGTTGCATCGATGATCGCCAAGCACGACATTCCAGTTTCGGTGAGTGGATTTGGATCGATGATGTCACTGCACGCGCTTGCTACTGCGCCGCAACGACCGTCAGATCTCGTATCTAGAGATCCGGCTTTGCAAGAACTTTTATTTTTTGGATTACTGCAACGCGGTGTGTACATCGCGACACGAGGAATGATGAATGTAGGACTCGCACACACTGACGACCAGATGGCAGCGACACTTGACGCTCTTGACGACGCGCTGACAAGTCTTTCTTCATAAATTCACCAATATCGCAAGTGGTTGCATATATGCTACCCCTATGTCATTATCGCTTGATCTGACTCGGGCTCGACTCGCAGCGGGCATCTCGCGTAAAGAATTGGCTCGCAAGTCTGGCGTCTCCACCACAACGGTAAGTCGGGTTGAAGATGGCGCGATGGATCCCACGTTCACAATGACTCAGCGATTGTTTGGTGCTCTTGGTCTTGATGCGCATCTCAACATACGACCGACTCCAAAAATTGCAGTTGCTCAATTGAGTAATGCACTGATCTCTCAATCGGGGGGAGTCGAAATTGACTACGTTCGGATTCGAGTTTTTGTGGATCGAATGGTTCGCAGTCCTAGCCAGATCGAGAGAGCAATCACCCAACCTCCAGCGCGGTCGGGTGATGACAAGCTCGATTGTTTGTTGGCTGCTGTCTCCGAAAAACTTGCTGATGACGCGGGACTTGAACGCCCAAAGTGGTGTGCTGCAGTGCCTGTCCTGGTCGAAATCTGGCGTGCTCCAGGCACGCCAGTGATGAATGCTCGCAATGATGCCCTTGCACCACCGCAGTTCATTGTGCGCAATATATTTCTTTCAAGTTTGACTTTTTGGCGTCCTGAAGGCTGGTTTTAAATCCACATTCAGGTGTGGACGCACTCACCTCGGATTTCATTCGCACGATGCTTGTCGTACTCAATGAACAATTGGATACTTTGGGGTCGGCTCAGCAAACAATCGTGATCGTCGGCGGGTCGTGTCTGGCATTAATGGGTTTACGGGATGCCACGCACGATGTTGATCTCGTTTCGCAAATTGATGAGACACTACAAATTGCCATTCGTGATACAGCGTTAGTCGAAGGTTTGGAGATGAGTTGGATGAATAGTTCGGCCATGGCATTCATGGCAGAGGATTTTGAACAATCTCGATGCTCGCTGATCATGGATCTTTCGCGATTGAAAGTACTGACACTGCATGTTGACGATCTCTTCATCATGAAAGTTCATGCAGCCCGTAATCCCCAGGATTTTGCAGACCTTGTCTTATTGTGGCCACGGTGTTCATTTGTGTCTGCCAATGACGTAGTCGGGCGTTATTGGGTTTCGTATTCAATGGCGTACCCAGATGAATTTCTACATGTCTATGTGCAGCAGGTGATTGACCGAGCTGAGTGGACGAGTTGCGACTTCTAAAAAAGGCGCAACTCGTCAGAGCGCTTGCCACGCAGTTCGTCGTAGTCGACCTCGCACCAACCCATGCCGCGACTCTCGGCGAGCACTCGAGCCTGGGGCTTGATCGATTGCGCGACGAAAATGCCACGAATGTTGCCAAGTGAAGTGTCGGCATGCAAACAATCGATGTAACGCGTGAGTTGTTCGACGCCGTCGATCTCGCCACGGCGCTTGATTTCGACAGCCACTGTCTGACCAGTTGCGTCCCGACAGAGCAAGTCGACTGGACCAACCGCTGTTGGGTATTCGCGACGTATGAGAGTGAGACCTGGCTCGATCGAGTCGGGGAGAGCTGCAAGCAGTTCTTGCAGGTGTGCTTCAACTCCATCTTTTGTGAGTCCTGGGTCTTCACCTAATTCGTGCGATGAATCGCTGAATACTTCGTGTAGATAGATTGTCAACGTTTCACCCTTGGGATTGGTGACAACCCACTTATCGTCGTGTTCGACAACAGAGTTTGGGGCATTCATCCAGTTGAGCGGTTTGTACGCGCCTCCGTCGGCATGAATAGCAATGCAACCGTCGGCCTTGCGCATCAGCAAGCGGTTGGCCTCGGGAAGCGATGCATCAAGGCGGCCTTCATATACAACGCTGCAGCGAGCAACGACAAGTCTCATGGGAGTAGAAACTAGATCAACGGCCGATGTGATCGCGCATGCGCAATGAGATGTTTGGGAGTACAAGTCACCTGTTGGTTCTTTGCGCGCGAAGCGCATCGACAACTTGGTGTGCCAAATGTTGCTGGCACACGATGAAGTCGGGGAGCCAAGTGTCACGCATGTTGTACACGAGGGGCGATCCGTCAATTCTGCTCGTAAAAAGTCCTGCTGCTTGAGCAACAACCATTGGTGCGGCAGAGTCCCATTGGTGCATGCCACCTTCGTGCACATAAATGTCGGTTTCTCCCAGCACGACAGCCATCGCCTTGGCGCCAGCCGAACCCAATCGGGCTACATCGCAGTCGAGTGCTTGTGCAACGATGATCGCCGCATCGGTAGCTCGGTTGCGCGACACAACAAGGCGCGGTTTGCCTTCATGCCGAGGAGGTGTTGGCGGTGGCGTAACAGTAGAGAGTGTGAGCCCAAAAGCAGGAAGCGCAACTGCGCCCGCAGTGAGCATGCCTGCAGTGGATGGAGCACCGCTTGTGTCTTTGCGTTCCCACAATGCGATGTGCACTGCCCAGTCCGAGCGGTCGAACTCCGAATACTCCTGCGTGCCATCGAGTGGGTCGATGATCCACACTCGGTCAGCAGTCAAGCGATTGGAATCATCAGCTGCTTCTTCAGAAAGAATGGCATCGTCCGGCCGATGTTCGGCAAATGCTTCATCTAAAAAGCGTTGTGCGGCGGCATCACCGACATCTTTTGCCAACCACATTGAGGCGCCGTCGTTATAGAGGCGCTCGCGCACTGCGAGCAGACGCTTGCCAGTTTCTTCTGCTAGATAGTGAGCAAGTTCGTGATCGTCGAATGTCACGAAACACTGCGCCCAAGGTCGATGGCCGAGCGAACAACTGCGCGCACGGCGTCTTCGTTTGCGCCAGTTGCAACGAGTGCTATGACTTGTTGCTCGAGATGTTCGGCTGCCACGTCATCAAAGGCATCAATTCGCTTGTTGGTTGCAATAGTGGAAGCAGTAATCAGCACAAGAGCTGCAAGAGACGTGATCAAACCAATGCTGATGATTCCGCCATTGTTGTTTGAGACAATGCTCGTGACGATGATGCCGGCGATGCCCGCTACGAAGATCACTGCGCACAAGACCCGAATTCGCTTCAGTGCAGTATTCATGCTGGATGTATCGTATTGCGCTATCGAGAAAGCGGCTTGTACTTGATGCGTCTCGGCTGATCGGCTGCGCCGCCCAATTCTTTTCTGCGCCAAGCTTCGTAGTCGGTGAAGTTGCCTTCGAACCAGCGCACCTGGCTGTCGCCCTCAAATGCCAACACGTGTGTTGCAATGCGGTCGAGAAACCAGCGATCGTGAGAGATCACGACAACGCAACCAGGAAATGATTCGAGAGCAGTCTCGAGCGCGCGCAACGTGTCGACATCGAGGTCGTTTGTTGGTTCGTCGAGCAGCAGCAAGTTGCCAGCTTTCTTGAGCATTTTTGCCAAGTGCACGCGATTGCGCTCTCCACCCGACAAGTCGCCAACGCGCTTTTGCTGGTCTGAGCCCTTGAAGTTGAAACTTGCGACATAGGCCCGACCGTGAATCTCGCGCCCACCAACTTTGAGAGTCTCGGCACCGTCGGTGATCTCTTCGTACACCGATGCATCTGCGTTGAGCGTGTCGCGGCTTTGATCGACGTAGCTCATCTGCACAGTGTCGCCAATAGTGATGGTGCCAGAGTCTGGGGCTTCTTGCCCGCTCAGCATGTTGAACAGCGTTGTCTTACCTGCACCGTTTGGTCCGATAATGCCGACGATGCCAGCAGGTGGAAGTGAGAACGAAAGATTTTCGATCAACAGTCGATCGCCAAAACCCTTGCTCAAATCTTTTACCTCGATGACTGTGCCACCGAGGCGCGGGCCTGCAGGAATTGCAATCTCGAGTCTGTCTGGGCCAGAGTCGGCAGCCTGAGCCTCGGCGTGCAACTTGTCGTATGCGGCAAGACGAGCCTTTCCTTTTGACTGGCGAGCCTTAGGTGCCATGCGCACCCATTCGAGCTCGCGTTGCAATGTGCGCTTGCGCGCGTCGTTAGATTTTTCTTCGCGACCAAGACGCTCTTGTTTTTGCTCGAGCCAACTGGTGTAGTTGCCTGAAAACGGAATGCCGCGTCCGCGGTCCAATTCCAAGATCCACTTGGCAACGTTGTCAAGGAAGTAGCGGTCGTGAGTAATTGCTACAACAGTGCCTGGGTATTCCTGCAAGAAGCGCTCGAGCCAGTCGACGCTCTCGGCATCCAAGTGGTTGGTTGGTTCGTCCAAGAGCAACAAGTCGGGACGACTGAGCAACAGGCGGCAGAGCGCAACTCGACGTCGTTCTCCACCAGAAAGCTTGGTGACGTCGGCATCGTTTGGAGGACAGCGCAATGCGTCCATTGCAATTTCGACGTTGCGCTCCAAGGCCCATGCATCTGCTGCTTGAATCTTTGCTTCCAAGTCGGCTTGCAGTGCTCCAACTTTGTCGAAGTCTGCATCGGGCTCGCCCCACATGGCTGTGACTTCTTCGTATCGCGTCAGCAAGTCGCGAATTGGTGCAACACCATCCATCACATTGCCGAGCACATCTTTTGCAGGATCGAGTTTTGGTTCTTGTTCGAGAATCCCGACGCTAAAACCTGGGGTGAGTCGCGCTTCGCCCGTATAGCCATCGTCGGTGCCGGCCATGATCCGCAACAGGCTCGACTTACCGCTGCCGTTTGATCCGATGACGCCAATCTTTGCGCCGGGATAAAAAGACAGCGAAATGTCTTCGAGGACAGTGCGATCTGGGGGATAAAACCGAGCCAGTTTGTAACAGGTATAAATAAATTCAGCAGCCATGACGCATACAAACTAGTGGCAATGTTCGCCAGTGGTGCAGTGCTAGTTTGGGGAGTGTTAGCAATCAGTCTCAACCGATCAAATTCATTCATTTATTCCAAAAAGGGGATTAATCATCATGGAGCTTCTCTCGCAGGACCATCTATTCGGCTTCGGGTTCCGTTGGCTGCACATTCTCGTCGGCATCGCTTGGATTGGCTTGCTGTACTACTTCAACTTGGTTCAGGTTCCTGGCTTGGCTGCATACGGCGATGAGGGCAAGGCTCGCAACATCACAATCGACAAAATTGCGCGTCGCGCACTGTGGTGGTTTCGTTGGGCAGCCATTGCAACTCTTGCAACTGGTCTTCTCATCACCGGTCAGAAGGATTACTGGAACAACTTCATGAATGGTTCGGGATACGTAAACGGTCATGACGTTGCCATTTCGGTAGGCATGTTGCTCGGCATCTTGATGGCAGCCAATGTCTGGATGATCATTTGGAAGAACCAAAAAGTTGTGCTTGCCAACGTTGCCAACGTATTGGGTGGCGGCGAAGCAAACGCCGATGCACCAACCGCCGGGCGCAAGGCTCTGTTGGCTTCACGTCAGAACATGATCTTTTCAGTTTCGATGTTGTTCTTTATGGTCGGATCCGCTCACTTTTACGGTCAAGCATTTGGTGATGCAACAAGCCCCAATGCTCGATTGTTTTTTACCATCGCACTCGTCATCACTGCATTGCTCGAACTCAATGCCATTGGCATCTTCGGTGGCATTAAGGCCGGCAACAAGATGTTGTGGATGTATGAGAGCCACAAGAATGCACTCATCGCATCGGGAGTGTTGTGGTTGGTGCTGTGGATTCTTTCCGAGGTGTTGCTCGGCTAATAAAACTTCTCAGCTAACGGTGAGATCGGCTTTCATGCTTTGGTGGCCGGGCACAGTGCAGAGCAATACATAGTTGCCGGCTTGGAGAGTCACTGATCCAGTGTCGATGCTTCCATTTTTATTGACCTTGAGCTCGAAGCCACTCACTTTGGTATCTCCTTGCGCGACGACAAGGGTGTGGCGAACGGAGTCTTCGTTGATGTAGCCGACAAAGACATCGCCCGCACCGACTTCGTAATTGGTTTTATCAAACTTGAGTCCGGAAACGGCGTGAACTTCGAGGCCGATGTCGGCTGGAAGCGTCTCGGCTGGAGTGGACGAACTCGAGCATGCCCCAAGTGCAACAACACAAGCGACAACGGGTATTAACGCACGTGAACTTTTAGCAAATCGATTCATTGAAACATAATAGAGGCAAAATTCCGTCTTGGAGTGGGCGAAAGATTGGTTCATTGTCGGTATTGAGATGTACTGTGTCACACCGTGTCGCAGTGTGACGCGCCATGTGGCACAAGGTTCGACGAGTAGAATAACTACGATGCTTGACCGCCCTCAACCCGAGGAATTTGGCGCCAACTCTTGGCTTGTCGAAGAGATGTATGAGCAATACCGCAATGACCCTGCGTCTGTCGGGGCAACTTGGCAAGAGTTCTTTAGCGACTTTCGTCCGGCAGGTGCTCCTCGTGTCGACAACACCGCCGAAATATTGCGACCATTGTTATTGCCACCAGAAGATGTCGACGGACAGGTCGCAAAAACAGTCAAACCCGTAGCAACGTCGCCTGGGGTAGAGCCACCAGCACCGCGCACGATTGCACCTGTCGAAATTTTGGCCGACCCCGCACCAGAACCATTGCGCGGAGTGGCCGCCGCAATTGCGACAAACATGGAGCGCAGCTTGTCGGTGCCAACCGCCACGAGTTTTCGCAATGTGCCAGCCAAGTTGCTTGAGGTAAATCGCAAAGTCATCAACAACTATCGAGGCCGTACTGGTCAGGGCAAAGTGAGTTTCACGCATCTCATTGGTTACGCAGTTGTTCGCGCTATTGCCGACTCGGTGCCCAACATGAAAAATTCGTATGCAATCGATGAGAACGGTAAGGCGCAAATACAAAAACGCTCACATGTCAATATCGGTCTTGCTGTCGATGTAGATAAGGGAAATGGTCAACGATCTCTCGTTGTGCCTGTACTTCGGCACGCCGACACCCTTGACTTTTCTGGCTTCTTGGTTGCTTACGACGAAATCATTCGCAAAGTTCGTGCCAACAAATTGACAGCCGACGACTATGCCGGCGCAAACGTCAGCCTCACCAACCCTGGCACGATCGGCACTGTGCAATCGGTGCCACGACTGATGCCTGGTCAAGGCGTGATTATCGGTGTCGGATCGATCGACTATCCAGCCGAGTTTCAGGGTTCGGACGAACGCACCATTGTGCGACTTGGCGTGTCCAAAGTCGTCACCATCACCAGCACATACGACCATCGCATTATTCAGGGCGCTGAAAGCGGAATGTTCCTCAAGTACGTGCACGAATTGCTGACGGGTAAACACGGTTTTTACGCCGATATTTTCCGTACTCTCGGCGTGCCCTATCAATCAGTCGAATGGAATCAAGATTCGCATCTGATCGACAGTGAAGATGCGATGCTTGAAAAGCAAATGCAGGTCGCAACACTCATTCGTGTGCACCGCGTGCGCGGTCACCTCATTGCCGACCTCGATCCCTTGCGCTGGCAAGAACCGCGCATGCCGCGTGAACTCGACCCAGCAACATACGGTCTGACAATTTGGGATTTGGATCGCGAATTTCTTACAGGCGGTGTTGGTGGCGTTCGCAAGTCCACACTTGGCGACCTGCTGGGCGTGTTGCGCGACGCGTATTGCCGCACTATCGGTGTTGAGTACATGCACATTCAGAGCACCGAAGAACAACGGTGGATTCAAGAGCGCATGGAAGGCGAGATTCGCGGCCACACCAAAGTTGACAAGACCAGAGTGCTCGAGCGCCTCAATGCTGCAGAGTCGCTCGAACGATTCTTGGCAACCAAGTATGTGGGTGCAAAGCGATTTGGTTTGGAAGGTGCAGAATCTGCGATTCCAATACTCGACTCGGTCCTGTCTGATGCCGCCGATGCCAAGATGGACGGAGCAGTAATCGGCATGATGCATCGAGGCAGGCTCAACGTGCTGACCAATGTGATTGGCAAAAACTACGAAGAGCTCTTCGATGAGTTTGAGGACTACATCGATCCTTCGTCGGTTCAGGGATCTGGTGACGTCAAATATCACCTAGGAGCAACTGGCACATTCGTGGCACCATCTGGCACAACGTTGCCAATTGAATTGTCGGCAAACCCGAGCCATCTCGAAACTGTCGACTCGATTGTGCTTGGCATGGTGCGTGCTGCTCAGGATCGGATCGAGCCGCCGCTTGCATATAGCGTGCTGCCTCTACTTATTCATGGTGACGCAGCCTTTGCGGGTCAGGGAATTGTTGCAGAGTGCCTGGCCATGAGTGACACCAGTGGCTACCGAGTTGGTGGCACGGTGCATCTCATTGTCAACAATCAGATTGGGTTCACCACTTCGCCAAAGTACGCACGTTCATCGCAGTATCCAAGCGATGTTGCAAAGACGGTGCAGGCACCAATTTTCCATGTCAATGGAGATGACCCAGAGGCGTGCGTGCGGGTGGCGAAGCTTGCGTTCGAATATCGACAGAAGTTTCACAAAGATGTGGTGATCGACATGGTCTGTTATAGACGACACGGTCACAACGAAGGTGATGATCCGAGTTACACACAGCCACTGATGTACAAAGCGATTGCAGAGCGACGGAGTGTGCGTAAGTTGTACGTTGAAACGCTCATTAAGCGTGGAGACATCACGCTCGATGAAGCCGAACAGGCTCTTGCCGACTATCAGGGCAAGTTGCAACGTGCACTTGATGCTGTGCGTGCTGCGGCACCGGCTCATATTCGGGTACCAACGCCACCTGCTCCACTTGGCGTGCTGCCGCACTTCACTACTGGTGTCGATCGTCAGATTCTCGACAAAATCTTCCATCACCTCACCGACTACCCGCAGGGTTTTGCGCCGCACCCCAAGTTGGTCAAGCAGTTTGAGTTGCGTGCCAAACAATTTGAGACCCAACAAGATATTGATTGGGCAACGGGTGAGGCACTTGCGATTGGATCACTCGTCATGCAAGGAATTCCCGTTCGGCTCATGGGTGAAGACTCGCGCCGTGGCACGTTTAGCCAGCGACATTCCACGCTTGTCGATAACAACAATGAACGACGTTGGGTACCACTGAACACCCTGCCAGATTCGAAGGCTCGATTTTGGGTTTACGATTCGCTACTCAGCGAATACGCAGCACTCGGTTTTGAATATGGATATGCGCAGGCGAATAGCAAAGCTCTCGTGATGTGGGAGGCACAGTTTGGCGACTTTGTCAACGGTGCACAGATCGTCATCGACCAATACATCGTTGCTGCTGAGCAGAAGTGGGGTCAACAAAACGGATTAGTGATGCTCCTTCCTCATGGCTTTGAGGGTCAGGGCCCGGAGCATTCGTCGGCGCGTCTCGAGCGTTTCTTGCAACAGTGTGCAGAAGACAACATTCAGGTGTGTTACCCAACCACTGCAGCACAGTACTTTCATATGCTGCGACGCCAAGTGACTCGCGATGTGCGCAAGCCTTTGGTTGTGATGACTCCAAAGCAACCACTGCGCATGAAGCAGAGTCGTTCGGTGATCGAAGAGTTGACTACTGGAAGTTTTGAAGAGATCTTGGACGATCCATCTGGCATTGATAAGACGAAGGTGACGCGTGTTGTGCTGTGTACAGGAAAAGTTGCATGGGACGCGATGACCGAGCGCGACAAACGCAATGCCCATGTCGCAATCGTTCGCATCGAACAGCTGTATCCGTTTCCAATGCAGTCGCTCAATGAAATTTTGGCGACGTATCCAAATGCGAAGGAGTTGTTGTGGCTGCAAGAAGAGCCCACCAACATGGGTGCATGGCGATTCGTTGATCACCTGGTGTGGAAAGTAAAGGATCGGGGCTACAGCTGGGGTCAGGTGTCGCGAGTCGAGTCGGGGAGCCCTGCTACTGGATCAAAAGCAATTCACGATCAAGAGCTCGCTTCATTGATGGAGCAAACTTTCGCTGCTTGGTAGTTATTGCTGGGTGTGAAGTGATGTGCTTGTCAGATCCAGATTGATGACGTGAGCAAGTTCGCTTAAGGCCTGCTCGCTCGTTACAACCTTGATGGTGATCATGCCCATGTGTGCAGCTGGCTTTAAGTTGATTCCCAGGTCGTCGAGGAAAACGCATTCCTCAGGTGTGACGCCAACCGTCTCGCACGCGATCTCATAAAATCGTGGTTCTGGTTTTCTGAACCCAACCTTGCTCGACTCAATAACGGCATCAAACCGTGCCAGCACTGCTTGCAACTCTTGTTGGCGAGCGCGCTCAATGGGGTCGGTTGCTACGACCTGTTGCGTGAGCATGTTGTTGGTAAGACAGGCAAGTAAGAGCCCAGATGCTTTGATGACGTCGAGAGCATGCACCATGTCGGGGCGCAATTCGCCATGTAACAGAGCGAGGATCTCGGCGCCACGGATACGGTGGCCGAGTGCCTCGCTTTCGAGAGCAAAAATATCGTCAAACTCGGCTGGTGAAATATCGCTGCGCTCGAGTCTGGCCCATGCATTTTCGTGATGGTTGACCGAGTTAACAGAGCGTATGAAATTCTGAGGTAAATCGTGGTCTCGCTCATAATGGTTGAAGGCGTCAAATGGGCTGGACAAAATAACGCCGCCGAAATCAAAAAAGACAGCCCTCAGCACGCATTGATAATACGGGGTTGGGCATCCCCGTAGCGCACTCGGCGTGCTGGTTGACTTACCTCGTGGCAAATCGCGGACCAAAGCATGTGGTGGTTGACGGATCGAACCTGGCGACCGAGGGCCGTACTTCGCCCAGCCTCAAGCAACTACACGAGGCCGTGTTGTCGTTTATGGGCGAATATCCCGACACCAAAGTGACTGTGGTGGTCGACGCCACGTTTGGTCATCGCATCGACAAACGTGAAGTTGCCGAATTTAATGATGCAATTGACAACAACGAACTGGTTTCTCCGCCTGCCGGTGCTGTTGGGCGCGGCGATGGCTTTGTGCTCACGATTGCCAAAAAAATTGGGGCAACAGTTGTTTCTAATGACAGTTACCAAGAATTTCACCAAGATCATCCATGGCTGTTTGACAGCGGGCGATTGATGGGTGGAAAGCCTGTGCCACTTGTTGGTTGGGTATTCATTGATCGGTTGCCAGTTCGACCATCGGCAGCGAAGTCAGTCAAAAAGGCAAGTCGCGAAGCCAACAGACCGATGCCGATTCCGCGCACGCCGCCTCCAAATATCAAACTCGCCGCCAAGACAAAAGCAACAACTACATCTGTCGCTGCGTCGCCCGCTTCGACACCAGCGACGAGTGCTCGTACAAAACCAACAACCGCAGTAAACGAACTCGCGCCATTTTTGGAGTTTGTTGAGAAATACAAAATCGGTAGCAAGGTCAAGGGTGTTGTCGACAGCTACTCGGCGCACGGCGTCTACGTGCGCATTGGCGATGTGCGTGGGTATTTGCCACTGCGATTAATGGCTAATCCGGCGCCTCGGAGTGCTCGCGATTTTGTCAAGATAGGGCAGCAAGTTTCGCTTGTCGTATCAAGTTTTACAGCGTCGCGTCGCAGCATCGATGTAGGAATCGTGGGGCCAGTGACACAGGTAAAAAAGACTGCAGCCGCAGCTGCGGTTGCATCGGCTCCAGCTGTTGCAACCAAACGGGCGAAGAAACAAAAGAAACGCGCAGCACCCGTGCAAACACGTCCCGCTCCCGCGCAAACACGCAAGGCTCCCGCCAAGAAAAAATAAGTGTCGCGTAGTAGTTTGTGACAGTGCTTCTCGCAACATGGAACGTCAATTCGCTCAAGGCCAGACTGCCTCGAGTGCAGCAATGGATCGAAGAGAATCAACCAGATGTTCTGTGCATCCAGGAAACCAAGATGAAAGATGCAGTTTTTCCATCTCTTGTTTTTCATGAGATGGGTTACGAGTCGGCACATTTTGGGCAGGGTCAATGGAATGGTGTAGCAATTCTGTCAAAAGTGGGACTCGACAATGTGGTCAACAACTTTGCTGTTGGAGAACCAGACGGGGAAGCCAGAATTATTAGTGCAACATGCAATGGCACAAAAGTCGTGTGCGTCTATGTGCCCAACGGTCGCGAACTCGACCACGATCATTACCAATACAAACTGCGCTGGATGAAACAACTAAAGGAACATGTTGCTTCCTATGCTCAGTCTGCTCAAGATGTGGTCGTGACAGGGGACTTCAATATTGCTCCAACCGATATTGACGTATGGGATCCGCAAGCGCTCGTTGGTTCGACGCATGTGAGTGCGCCAGAGCGCGACGTGTTGAGCGATCTCTGTGCATGGGGGCTAACTGACGTGTATCGCCAGCAACATCCAGAACCAAAACTATTTTCGTGGTGGGACTACCGCGATGGTGGGTTTCATAAGAACCATGGAATGCGAATCGACTTGTTGCTTGCAAGCGCTTCTGTTGCCAACCGTACGACGATGACCGTGATCGACCGCAATGCTCGTAAAGGTGAAAAACCAAGCGACCATGCTCCAGTGGTGATGCAGTTTTAAACAACTGATCATGTCCGACATCACCCCGAAGGCAACAAATAGTTTTTCTGGGTTTCATATTCGTCAAACACCAATGACGACCGACGAGCAGTTGCGGGCCGATCGAGCAGATGTGATGCGTCACGAAATTGAAGAACTCGTGGCTGTTGCGGGAACAAATTTTTTAGACCGCAGCCCAATCATTGGAGCGATCAATCCAATTGCGGCGCCAATACATATCACCACCTCGGTTGACGACAATGGTCGCGTCAATGTTGTTGGTTGTGTCACATTTGGCACAGCGTATGAAGGCCCCCCTGGGTGTGTCCACGGTGGAATTATCGCAGCGTATTTTGACGAAGTGTGTGGTGTTGCTCAATCAACTACCGGAAATCCTGGGATGACAGTCAACCTGACAATTGATTATCGCTCCCCAACACCGTTGCACAAGCCACTCGAGTTTCGGGCTCATGTTGCATCAATTGAGAAGCGCAAAATTATTACTTACGGTTCGTTGTATCACGGCGAGACGTTGTGCGCAGAGGCAACCGCTATTTTTGTGTCGATGCGACCAGAAGTTTTTGAACGACTGACTCAGCTACGTAACGCGTGACGCTCAAAAAGCGGCAGCACTGCCGGCGCGATTCGCTGTGCCATGCTCTTGCCCATCACGGCTGCCAAATCATCAACAGTCATGAGGCGATCTAAAGGCTGTGCGCTCGCCAACCGTTTAAGTTCTTCGTCGCTACAAATACCTGTTGGTTGTTGAAACAATGAACGCGCGAGATGTCGGCGCCAGGTGGTGAGGTCGTCCAGTAAATCTGGATCATTGGACGCTCGTCGGGCAATTCGCAATTGCTCAGGAATCTCTGCAAGAGGCATGTCGACCGAAGTTGGCATGTCTTGCAGCAATGGGCTGATGCCAGTGACCCGAGTATTTCGTTTGCGAGCGAACGTAACAAAGAGTTGTTGCGCAGCACGTGTTATCGCCACATAGGCAAGTCGTACTTCTTCTCGTTTTTGATCGGTGGATGTGGCAGAGCCATGTGGCAAAAGGCCAACTTCGGCACCCGCAATCACAACGCAATCCCATTCGCGGCCCTTAGCGCCGTGCATCGAGAGCAAGTCGACACCGGCATGAGGGTGTGGCATTGTGGCATTGGCTGAAACCCAGGCGCTAAATGCGCGACCATCGACAGTGCCAATCGGGTCTTGTTGCACAAATTGTCGCGCCATTTCGGCAACAGTACGTTCCGCTTCATCCAGCGATTCCTCGAGCATGTCTGACGCCCACGTTGTGAGACCGTGCCTGCTTGTTGACTGCGCTGCAAGAGCGATAGCAGCAGTGATCTCGGGCGGTTGCCTGGTTGAGCCGATGGGGATGCCGGCCCGGGTGAGTGCTTTTGAAATGGTCACAAGCTGTGTGTTGGTGCGCACAAGCACGGCACACGATTGCCAAGGACGCGAACCAGCGGTTGGGGCATACCTCCAGAGCAGGGAAGCAATCCCGTCGGCTTCTTCGAGTTCGTCATCGAAACCTGCAATGCGAATGTGTGGACCATCTTCACGCACTGCTTTGATGTCGAATGCTTCGCCCGTCTGCAGAGCAACGTGTCGCGCAGCGTGCACAATGTGTGGCGAACAGCGGTAATTGTTTGGCAGGCTCAGCACGGTTGTGTTGCCGAGCGCATCGGGGAGCGTGTCAAACAACATTCGGTCAGCACCGTTCCATCCATAAATGGCTTGCAGAGGGTCTCCAACAACAAACACATCTGGACGACCGCCGCGAATTTCGTCGAACAATGCATACTGCAGTGGGTTCATATCTTGTGCCTCGTCGACAAACAAGTGTTTGAACCGAAATCGCACTGCATCTGCGTAGTGAGCATCGGCGCGCATGTCGGCGATTACGCGCGTGAGCAAATCGTCCAAGTCAACTATCTGGCGCTTTATTTTGAGTTGTTCGTACTGCTTAAATATTTCGGCTACTTCGGGAGCAGCCGTAGGTGGTGTGCGCTGATGTCGCTTGACCATCTGGGTGTAGTCGGCCGGAACAATCATGCGCGCATGGGCCCAATCAATTTCTCCAAGAATGTCTCGGGGCCTGCTGGCCAGGCGGTGCGTGCCCGCCGCCGCGGTTGCAAGTGCGGTGCGGTTGTGCACGATGTTTGGCACGGGTTGACCTAAGTCGATGAGACGTTGTCGTAAGAGTGAAAGCGCAACGGCGTGAAATGTGCCGACTGTGGGGGATGACCCCTTTGTTCGGTCGACTCCCAGGCCGGTCAATCTCTTTCGCATTTCACCAGCGGCTTCACGAGTAAATGTGATGGCCAAAATATTTTCGGGTTGGGCAGTGCCCGTGGCAACTCGATATGCAATGCGATGGGTGAGTACTCGAGTTTTGCCCGAACCTGCCCCGGCGTGAACAACGATGGACGACGGTGGAGTAACGACTGCTTCGCGCTGTTGGGCGTCGAGACCACGCAGCAAGTCGTCTGAAAGCATGGAGAGACTGTAGGCGCTACCTGTAACACGCTGCACATTACGATGCATTTATGGCGTTTTCGACGAAATATCTCAATGATGACGAGAACGTAATTTTGGACTTGCACCCACATTGGTGGACATTTGTCGAGCCGACTCTTTCACTCGTCGTACTGTTGATTGCTTGGTTCAAGTCGTATGACATCTCGAACGATCAGTCGAGTAGCAGCATGCGCCTATTGGAAACTGTTTGTTATCGAGTTGTACAAGCAGCCGTGCTGATTGCGGTTGTTCGCCTAGCGATGCGTGCACTCAAATGGAGTCGAACTCATTTTGTGCTCACTACTCAACGGGTTATTTTTCGAGCAGGTGTTATTGCTCGAACCGGAATCGAGATTCCTCTCTATCGTGTTAACAACATCAATTTCCATCAGTCGATTTTTGAACGGATGATTGGCGCAGGTGACTTGCTGATCGAGTCTGGTGGTGAAGATGGACTGGAAGTATTTGACAACATTCGAGATCCGGAACAGGTGCAGAGTTTTATTCAACGAGCGATGCACAACGCTAGTTAGAGAATTTCTGCACCGCCCACGGGCTTTACATGCATCACGCCTTGGAGGTGTTGTAAGTTTGCAGTTGCGTCGGCAACGATCACGATGCAACCACCAAATCCGCCACCAGTCATTCGTGCACCAAACACGCCGGGAATAGCGCGAGCCGTCTCGACTGCAGCATCCATTTGCGAAGTTGAAACTTCGAAATTGTCGCGCAGGCTGAAATGGCTTTCGTTCATCAACTGACCAAATGTTGTCATATCTTGAAGCGCAAGTGCCATAGTTGCTCTGCGAACACGTTCATTTTCACCAACAACGTGAAGAGCCCGCCTGCGCAGAAGCTCATCGCTGATATTGCGAACACTGCCAACTTCGGCCAAACGCAAGGGGCCGATTTCAACTTCTGCGCGGTTGCATTGTGCCACTCGCTCGGCATATGCGCTCGATGCAAGTTGTCGATGCGCAACAAATTGCACATAGACATGTACATCGTGTGGAATTTGAATTGGACTGACCAGCATCGAGTAGCAGTCGATTAAAAGCGCATGCCCCTCAACTCCGGCTGCGCATGTGAGTTGATCCATGATTCCGCACGGCACACCAGTTGCGACATGTTCGGCACGGCGACACAACTGTGCGAGTTCGAGTGCGGTGGGAATAGGCAAATCATTGACGCTGTGCAGCATCAGTGCGGTGCTGAGTTCGAGCGCCGCGCTCGACGACAATCCTCCACCGAGTGGAAGTGTCGTCGAGACAGATCCCCAAAATCCTCGCGCAACCTGCATCTGGTGTGCAACACCTGTCACGTATCGGCCCCATGCGGGCGTCGTTGATGATGGATCAACAATGGGAAGACGCGCGTCGAGTGGTTCGGGTTGATTATCGCTCAACAGGTGAAGAGAGGTGTCAAATTGATGTGCCGTGAGAGTTGTGTACCTGTCGATGGCCATAGGCAAGACCATGCCACCCATGTAGTCGGTGTGATCTCCAATCAAATTGACTCGGCCAGGCGAGCGAGCAACGATCAGTGCGCTCGAATTTGTTGAATACCTGTCAGCCATATGGCGGCAATAGTAATGCGACAAGAGAAGCGTCATGATCGATGACGAAGAGTTCGTCCTGCCTACGGGTTGTGTCGTGGGCACCTCGTAGGCGAGACTGTGAGGATGCCACGCGCACAGGTGCAGTCGTTAGACAACCGAGCAATCGAGATCGAATACGACACGTTCGGAAATCCAGCCGACCCGGCCCTGCTCTTGATCATGGGTTTTACTGCACAGATGGTGGCATGGGATGTTGATTTTTGTGGAATGTTTGTTGATCGCGGGTATCACGTCATTCGATTTGATAATCGCGATTGTGGGTTGTCAACTCATTTAGATGGTGTCGAATCAAATGCCGATGCGGTGATTGCTGCCGCAATGTTTGAAACCGAAATGCCTGCAGTGCCATACACCCTGACCGACATGGCTTATGACGCGGCTGGGTTACTTGATCATCTCAATATTTCTCGAGCGCACATCCTCGGCGCATCAATGGGTGGCATGATTGCCCAAACATTTGCCATTAATTTTCCAGAGCGCACACTCAGCCTCGTCTCCGTGATGTCGCAACCTGGTGAATTGACAGTGGGACAACCAACCGAAGAGGCCGCAGTCGCCATCATGGCTGCACCATCAACATCGCGAGATGAATACATTGCGTCGTCGACGCAGTGGCAGGTTTGGCAATCAAAAAAATACCGTAGTGACGAATTGTCGTACGCCAATGCCGCTCGAGACTTTGATCGTGCGTTCTATCCTGAGGGCGCACCTCGTCAAATGGCAGCGATTTATGCAAGTGGAAGTCGTGCAGAACAACTTGCATTGCTCTCATGCCCGACTCTTGTGATTCACGGTAAAGATGACACATTGATCACCACAAGTGGCGGCGAGCGCACAGCAGAGTTGATTCCGGGCGCAAAACTCTTGATGGTTGACGACATGGGTCACGACCTACCTCGCCCATTATGGACAGTGTTCGTTGACGCCGTTGTTGAACATGTCGCAAGAGTAAAAGTCTGAGTCGTGCACAAATAATGACCTCTTCACAGCAACGCGGCGGCCCATTGTCGGGTTATCGAATCATTGAGATCGCAGGGATTGGGCCAGGGCCATTTGCGGCAATGATGTTGGCCGATATGGGTGCCGAAGTAATTCGTGTCGAACGCGCGCAAGCGGTGCGGGGCCAAGCACCCAACACAGCGCACTGGGACGTGTTGTTGCGTGGGCGACGCAATATTGCCATCGATCTCAAGAATCCGGATGGTGTTGAAACATTGTTGTCATTGGTTGAGCGTGCCGATGCACTGATCGAAGGTTTTCGCCCAGGAGTAATGGAGCGACTTGGAATTGGCCCAGAAGTTTGTGTCGCACGCAATCCACGACTTGTTTTTGGTCGCATGACCGGATGGGGTCAAGACGGGCCGTACGCATCATCTGCCGGACACGACATCAACTACATCTCGCTTGCGGGGGCTCTCGCGCATTTTGCTCGCGAAGGCCAGGCTCCAGTGCCGCCACTGAACATGGTTGGCGACTTTGGTGGTGGAGGAATGTTTTTGGCATACGGAGTCGTTTGTGCACTGCTCGAAGCGCAAAAAAGCGGTAAAGGTCAAGTTGTCGACACCGCAATGGTTGATGGCTCTGCGGTGTTGATGAGCATGTTTTGGGCAATGAAAAACATCGGGATGTTTAATGAACAAAAGCCAGGCACGAATCTGCTTGACACTGGAGCACATTTTTATGATGTGTTTGCATGCAGTGATGGCAAGTATGTTTCGATCGGCAGTATCGAGCCACAGTTTTATGCATTGCTGCTTGAAAAGACTGGGCTCATCGATGATCCTGCATTTGCAAAACAGATGGATGCGTCACAGTGGCCAGTACTCAAAATGAAACTTGCCGAAGTGATGCGCACAAAAACATCTCTTCAATGGTGTCAGATCATGGAAGGCACCGACGTGTGCTTTGCACCTGTGTTGACGATGAGCGAAGCGGCAAAACATCCACACAACATTGCACGCAAAACGTTTATTGAAGTCGATGGCGTGACACAACCAGCACCAGCACCACGTTTTTCGCGCACATCGACAAGTTTGCCAAGTGCTCCTGCTCATGCAGGTCAACACTCTCGTGCAGTGCTTGTCGACTGGGGTTTTACGGCAGAACGAATTGATCTACTTATGGGCAGTGGAGCAGTGGCGAACGGAGCATCGTCGGTCGCCGACACAAAATGAGCACTCTCGTTTGTTTTCACGCACACCCAGACGATGAGAGTCTGATCATGGGTGGATCAATTGCCCGCGCATCGAAAGAGGGACACCGGGTCGTACTCGTTGTTGCCACCAATGGTGATCACGGTCAAGTTCCTACCGATCTCGCAGAAGGTGAAACCTTGATGGATCGCCGGAGGTGCGAAACCCAGGCGTCGTGCGATGTGCTCGGCGTGCACCGCCTCGCATGGCTCGACTATGCAGACTCTGGCATGACGGGATGGGAACAAAATGCATTGCCTGGAGCATTCATTGCAGCCGATGTTGAGGAGGCTGCGCAACGACTCGCAAACATTTTGATTGAAGAGCAGGCCGATATTTTGACGGTGTACGACTGGCATGGCAACTATGGCCACCCAGATCACATCAAGGTGCACCAAGTTGGTCATCGGGCAGCAGTTATTGCCGGAACCAAAAGTGTCTTTGAAACAACGATGAATCGTGACCATTTTCGTATGGTCTACGAAATGGCAAAGGAGCATGCTGCGCAATTGCCAGACGGTGCTGCACCAGAAGACTTCAATCCGGATGGTCCGGCCGATGATGGCAATCCGATGGGTGAACCAGCAAGTGCAATTTCGCATAGCGTCGATGTCACGGCGTATTGCGATCTCAAACGCAAAGCAATTTCATGCCACGCAAGTCAAGTCTCTGATACGAGTTTTTTTGGCAACATGAGTCCTGAGATTTTTCAGATGACGTTTGGCCACGAATGGTTTATAAAAGTGGGCGAGAGCGGTCCTCCGCGCGACGCCTGGCTTTTCGACTAGCGATTACATGACGCTTCCAAACCGTGTTTATATGATCCGCCATGGGCGCGCGTCTGCAGGATGGGACACCGCACTTGATCCGGACCTGGACGATCTTGGTCGCGCGCAGTCCCAAGATGTCGCAGATCAATTGCAACCACTGCAACTGTCAAACATCATCACAAGCCCATTGTCGAGGTGCCAACAAACTGCAGAGCCGTTGGCACACATGTGGAACGTGTTGCCTCGGGTGTGTACGGAGGTTTCCGAGATTCCTTCACCTCATGGCGTCGCAATGAGCGACCGCATTGTGTGGCTGCGCAATGCAATGCAAGGTACTTGGAGCGATCTTGGCCAAGACTATGTTTCGTATCGCGATCAGATCACCGACTTTGTGCGAAACATAAAGACCGACACGGTGATCTTTAGCCACTTCATCGCGATCAATGCAGTGGTTGGCGGCGTGCTCGGTGACGACCGTCTCGTGATTCTCAGCCTCGATAATTGTTCCGTCACCATTTTTGAACGCGATGCGACTGGAAATCTTTCGCTCGTGCAGGGCGGCCACGAAGCCGACACGCTGATCCGCTAGATTTGCATCGTCATGAACGCATCTACGCTGGCTGAACTGCACACGAGTTGGGCATGGGTTGTGATTATTGGCAATTCTCTTGCCGGTATCTGGGCACTGAGCGCACACAAGGTCATTGCGCTACGCAGTAGGGCATTGTGGTGGTTCACTGCATGTACGCAAGTGAGTATTTTTATTCAAGTAATCCTTGGCGTCATCATGGTCAATCGCGACAAGCGTGAGTTTCCACAATTTCATGCGTTCTACGGTTTCGTTGCGATCATCGCAATCGCGATCATCTACTCGTATCGCGCGCAGCTCAAGAGCCGCGTGTACTTGTTGTATGGGTTTGGTGGATTGTTCTTGATGGGCTTAGCGATCCGAGCAATGCTCGTCGGCCAAGCTTCCTAAATTCTTCCTACCGCAGCCTGCTTAAACGCTTCGTTGGCGTACACATTGAACTGATCGCAGACTCATCACTGCCCAATATCGCGCATCGCTCTGCGCCAATATGTTGAAAGATTTATAAGTGAGGCTAATATACCTATGTGGAGAATTCTGTACATGCCCGAGTTCGAGGAGTGGCACACTTCGCTAACAAACGACGAACAGGATGCGCTTGATGTCCGATTGGAATTGTTGTCGCTACGAGGCCCAGTACTTGGTCGACCTTATGTTGATCGAGTCACCACAACATGAAAGAAATCCGACTAGCAAATGGAGTAAGGGTGTTGTTCGCATTCGATATTCATCGCTCTGCGGTCTTGCTGATTGGGGGCAACAAAAGCCAACGAGATGACGGCAGCCCGAGTTGGAATAGGTGGTACGAACGCATGATTCCAATCGCAGATCAAATTCTTGATCGACACATCATGCAATTACGAAATGAGGAGAGAAATGACTGAAGCCCGGGAATATTCAAAAATAAGAAAGACATTGCGCAGCGACCCTGCTCGATCACGTCGACTTGATGCTGAATACAAGAAAATTCTCAAAGAGTTCAGACAACACAAATTGTGTGACTTGCGCAAGAGCCTCGAGATAACCCAGTGCGAACTTGCCAAGAATATGAACGTGACTCAGTCGACAATTTCACAATTGGAGAATGGTGTCATTGAAATTTCATTGACAATGTTGCATTCGTTGATCGACCACATGGGCGGGGAGCTGAAGTTGTTGGCGGTTTTTAATGACCGAACAGTGCAGCTCGAGGTTTAGGCGAGGGCGGCTTCGAGCGAGTCGAGCGACGCACCGAGTTGTTGGGGCAGACGATCACCAAATGCTGCGTAGTGCTCACGAATTTGTGGCACTGCTTCGCGCCAGCCGTTGTTGTCGACACTGAGCAAAATCTCCATGTCGTCTGCGCTCACGTCGAGACCATCGATGTCAAGCGTGCCCGGTGCCGGCAGGTAGCCAATCGCTGATCTGTCGGCGCCGACCAGTCCGTCGGTGCGCTCAAAAACCCATTTGAGAACGCGGCTGTTTTCGCCATAGCCAGGCCACATGAAGCGACCATCTTCATCGCGCCGAAACCAGTTGACGAAAAAGATTTGAGGCAACTTGCTTGCCTCAGTCTTTGTGCCAATTGAGAGCCAATGCTTGAAATAGTCGGCCATGTTGTAACCGCAAAACGGCAGCATCGCCATCGGATCAAAACGCAACTTGCCAACTGTGCCACCGGCTGCTGCTGTTGTCTCTGACGCCATGATCGAACCTAAAAACACACCATGATTCCAATCGAATGCCTGAGTGACTAAGGGAACAGTCGTGCGACGACGGCCACCGAACAAAATTGCCGAAATGGGTACGCCCGCTGGGTCTTGCCACTCTGGTGCAATTGATGGACACTGTGATGCAGGTGCAGTAAATCGTGCGTTTGGATGTGCAGCAGGTGATTCCGACTCGGGAGTCCACGGCTGGTTGCGCCAGTCGGTGGCTAGTGCAGGTTTGTCGGCTGTCATGCCTTCCCACCACACGTCACCATCTGCAGTGAGCGCAGTATTTGTGTAAATGCTGTTGCCCCACAATGTGTGCATCGCGTTGGCATTGGTGTCATAACCAGTACCAGGTGCAACGCCAAAGAATCCTGCTTCCGGATTGATTGCGTACAACTGACCGTCTTTTGCAAATTTCATCCAACAGATGTCGTCGCCGATTGTTTCGGCTTTCCAACCCGGAATCGTTGGAACGAGCATTGCAAGATTGGTCTTGCCGCAAGCGGAAGGAAACGCCGCAGCGATGTATTTGTGAGCACCCTGCGGGTTGGTGAGTTTCAGAATCAACATGTGCTCAGCCAGCCAGCCATTGTCACGTGCCATCACGCTGGCAATGCGCAACGCGAAACACTTTTTGCCCAAGAGCGCATTGCCGCCGTAGCCCGAGCCGTAGCTCCAGATTTCGCGAGTGTCGGGGAAGTGGGCAATGTATTTGTTGTCGGGGTTGCACGGCCACGCCGAGTCTTTTTGACCAGCCTCGAGAGGCGCGCCAACCGAGTGCAAGCATGGCACCCATTGCTTGTGGCCAAGAGCATCCAATGCGCCTTGACCCATACGAGTCATGATGCGCATGCTGACTGCGACATACGCACTGTCGGTGAGTTGTACACCGATGTGTGCAATTGGTGAACCGAGTGGACCCATCGAAAACGGAACGACGTACATCATGCGTCCACGCATTGCACCTGCATACAGACCCTTCAACTCTGCACGCATTTGGGATGGTTCACGCCAGTTGTTGGTAGGTCCTGCATCATCTTCATGAGTTGAGCAGATAAATGTGCGATCTTCTACGCGTGCAACGTCTGCAGGGTCTGAGTGCGCCCAATACGAATTTGGCCGCTTGCCTTCGTCGAGTTTGGTGAAGGTGCCTGCGAGCACAAGGTCATCACACAAGTCGTCATATTCTTTTTGACTTCCATCGCACCAATAGACATCGTCTGGTTGCAAAATTTCTGCCCATTGAGAAACCCACTGCTGAAGAGCAGCATTGTTTGACTTGCCACTCATTGTGTTGGTGTTTCCATGTCTCGCTCGGAGCCGAGGCGCAACTGTGTTGCACGACCGCCTCCGTCAACAACAAACAACACTCGTTGTCCTTGGCGAAGCATGCGAAAGATTGAACCGTCAAGTGCACCCGGAGCAAGTTCGTAATCTGCCAAATTGCTGTCGCACATCACTACGCCATCGCCACTCACCGGGTCGTATGCCTTGATCACACCTTGCATTTCGAGCCTCCATGATTTGCGAAATAAACTGTGCCAAATAAACCCTGCCAAATTTACCAGCCGTTCACCCACTGGGTTTAATCCGCCAGGTAAGTATTGCCAGATGTGATCAACGGCATCAGATGGCGAGATTGGTCAGCGCCAAAAGGCGCGGATACGGGAAGTAACTCGGTTATGGCCCTCACCTCTGTACGATTTGCCAATGCCTGTTTTAGAGGTCTTTGGGGCTGAGGCCCTGCGCGACACGGTGATCACCTTTCGTGACACCATGCGCCGTCACGCCGCCGGTATCAACTTGCTCAACGTGTACCCCGTGCCCGACGGCGATACGGGAACAAACATGTCGCGCACACTCGATGCTGTAGTCACTGAGCTTGAGTCGGCAGATCATGCCCTCGAGCCGACGTGCGAAGCAATTAGCTACGGGTCGCTGATGGGGGCTCGCGGTAACAGCGGCGTGATACTCAGCCAGATCTTGCGCGGTCTTGTAACAACGTTGCGCACAACTTCGCCAGGCAGTGCCACAAAAGTTGCTGCGGCGCTCAAGGCGGCAAGCGTTGCTTCGTACGAAGCAGTGCTCAAACCAATAGAAGGAACAATCCTGACCGTTGTGCGCGAAACCGCAGATGCAGCACAACGAGCAGCAAATGATGGCGCAACTCTTGCAGCAATGTTGCATGTTGCGCGTGCGGCCGGACGCAAAGCACTTGCAAATACGCCCGAGCAATTGCCGGTGCTCAAAGATGCCGGCGTTGTTGACGCTGGCGGCGCAGGTTTTATGTTGCTCATGGATGCCGCACTGCACATTGTTGACGGTGAGCCGTTGCCAGAGCCAAGCGAACTGAGTGGTCCGACAAGCGAGCAACTGGATGCTGTTGCGCATCGAGTATCGACAAGCGGCGAAGTAGATGTCAGTGAGTTGCGTTATGAAGTGATGTTCTTGCTCAACATTGACGATTCGAAATCGAAAACATTTATGCAGGCGTGGGGAGAAATTGGCGACTCGATTGTTGTCGTTGGTGGTGACGGGCTTTACAACTGTCATGTGCACACCAATGACATCGGAGCTGCCATCGAAGCACCGATCGAGTTGGGCGGCAAGCCATTCAAGATTCGCGTTACCGACTTGTTTGAAGAGATGGCCGAAGAGCACGCACATCGCGAGGCACAGTTGGGCGTTACGCAGATGGACGCGGCACACAAGCATGGGAGCGCTGTATCGGCACTGCCCGCAGTTGAGTGCGCGGTTGTTGCCATTTGCAGCGGCGCGGGTCTAGAAGATTTGTTTGCCCAAATGGGAGTACAAGGTGTAGTTACGGGCGGTCAAACACTCAATCCTTCGACCGCCGAGTTGCTCGATGCTGTTGAGCACATGAACTCATCTCAAGTAATTATCTTGCCAAACAACAAAAATATTATTCCTGTTGCCAACCAGGTAAATGCTCTGACCAAAAAAGAAGTTCGCGTAGTGCCAACGTGTTCAATGCCAGAGGCGCTTGCTGCGCTTGTGTCGTATGACCCGGAAGCCGACGTTGATTCAAATTGTGAAGCGATGTCGATTGCTGCAAAGTCTGTAGCAACAGGTGAAGTGACACAAGCAGTGCGCGACACCAACACCGACGCTGGTGCAGTCAAGAATGGCGACTGGATTGGTCTTGTGCGTGGCGACGGTGTGGTTGCAATTGGCAGCACGATGGTGCAGGCAGCAACCTCACTGCTCAGTCAACTCATGACCAACAAGGGCGAATTGTTGACGGTGATCACGGGCAACTTGGCGACTGCTCGCGCCACCGAAGAAGTGGTTGCCTACATGGCGGAACACTATGCAGATGTTGAAGTTGAGGTACACGCTGGTGGGCAGCCGTTGTATCCATTTTTGTTTGGTGTTGAGTAGAACGAGTCCCGCATGACGGGCGAAATCACTCTGCGCGAATTAGCAGGGCTCGATGTAGAAATACTCAAAGGCGTGGGCGAAAAACGCAAAGCGTCGCTGCACGAATACGGCGTCGACAATGTGCTCGAATTACTGACCACCTATCCACGCCGATGGGTCGACCGCACAGCCGAGGCCCGCGTGAGCGATTTGGTGCCGGGCCAAGAAGCTTTGGTGTTAGTGGAAGTGCGCAAGGTGGCAAAGATTCCGATGAAGGGCGGAAAGTCGATGGTCACGGTCAACGTGGGCGATGGATCGGGTCGTGTGACCGCCGTATTTTTTAATCAACCCTGGCGCACTCGGCAACTCACTGAGGGCCTGCAAATTGCCATGTTCGGAAAAGCAGACATGTACCGCGGTGTTCTGCAAATGACGAATCCAATTATCGATCTCATCGGAGACCGCACGGGTCGCATCGTTCCTATTTATCCGCAAAGCGAAAAGGCTGGGCTCTCGACATGGGAGATCGCGGGATGGATTGAAAATGCGTTGGAGCGTTGCAAGGTTCGTGGGCTACTGGATCCGGTGCCGCAAGTGGTGCGCGACAAGTACGAGTTGGTGGATCGCACTACTGCGCTGTGGAATATCCACATGCCCGAAAGCATCGCGCTAAAAAATGATGCGCGACGCCGACTGGCGTTTGATGAGTTACTTCGAGTGCAACTGGTGCTCGTTGGTCGCAAGCGTGCATTCGAGCGCGACTCGCGAGGCATTCGACATGTAGTTACCAACAAACTTGTCGACAGGTTTATTGCTGCACTTCCATTTGGGCTCACAAGTGCACAGCGCAGGGTTATCGCAGAGATCTCGACTGATTTGGCTGGTCCTCATCCGATGCATCGTCTGTTGCAGGGCGATGTCGGTAGCGGAAAAACAGTTGTTGCAGTTGCGGCCATGCTGACTGCGGTGCAGGGTCAACACCAAGGCGCGATCATGGCGCCAACTGAAGTGTTGGCCGAGCAACATTTTGCGGGCATCAAACAACTGGTTGTCGAATTACAAGTGCCCGATCCGCACAATCTTTTTGGAGATCGGCCGCTGCGTGTGGAGTTGCTGACCGGACGGGTGACGGGCGAAAAGCGCAAGCAGGTGTTGAGCGACTTGGCGAGCGGTGGTATCGACATTGTTGTTGGCACTCACGCACTCATTCAGGAGGGTGTCGAATTCAACAGCCTTGGCGTGGTGGTGATCGACGAACAGCATCGGTTTGGCGTTGAGCAACGCGCTGCACTCTCGCAAAAGGGCAGTGCGACGAGTACGCCCGATGTATTGGTGATGACCGCAACGCCGATACCGCGCACGGCAGCAATGACTGTGTATGGCGACTTGGATGTGAGTGTGCTCGACGAATTGCCACCCGGACGGACGCCAATCGTTACTCAGTGGGCTGCTGGTCCGCTACTTGAGCAACTGATGTGGGGAAGTATTCGCCAAGCAGTTGCACACGGTCAGCAAGCCTTTGTCGTGTGCCCATTGATAGAAGAGAGTGAAAAAATCGAAGTCGCATCTGCTGAAACAATTTTTGCCGAGCTGCAAGTTGGTGAGTTGCAAGGGCTTCGTTTGGGTTTGTTGCACGGACGCATGTCATCCTTCGACAAAGAAGAAACGATGAATGCATTTCGAGACAAACAACTCGATGTGCTTGTTGCAACCACCGTGATCGAAGTTGGTGTTGATGTGCCAAATGCAACGGTGATGGCCGTGCTCGACGCCGATCGCTTTGGCATCGCACAATTACATCAGTTGCGTGGCCGCGTTGGGCGAGGGAGCATTGCATCTGAGTGCTGGCTGCAAACTAAAGACCCAGAGAATTCGTCGCCGCGCGTGGATGCGTTGGTCGAATCGACCGATGGCTTTTACTTGGCAGAAGTTGATCTGGAGCTGCGAGGCGAGGGCACGCTGATGAACTCGATGCAAAAGGGGAGGAGCGATTTGAGGCTTGCTTCTCTGCGACGCGACCGAGATTTGATAGATATGGCGCGCGAGGCGGCGTTTTCGATCGTTGATACCGACCCAACAATGGTGAACAACACAGGCCTGCTGGACGAACTCAATCTGTTGCTGACGCCCGAGGACGCCGAGTTTTTGTTTAAGAACTGACCAGAGCAGAGTTGCGAATCTGGTTGGTAAGCATTGCTCGATAGTCGTCGGCCGAAATCTTGTCGTCGACAAGGTCGAAATACACAAACATGACGTTGAACATAATTAGGGTGAGAAATCTCGCATCGAAGTTGCGGTCTTGTTCTGGCAATTTGTGGCGACTTGCTTCAATCGTTGTTTTCATCCACTCGTGTGATTCTTGCGTTACGTGTTTAATGCGTTTGTGTAACTCTGTGTTCTCAAGTGCTATTGCCAACACTTGCAACCGAAAATCGCGTGCGTGCTTAGTCTCTTCTGCTGGGTTTGGCATCAGGTAAACAAATTGCTCAATCGTAATTTCTTCGGTGATTTCAAGCCAATGTTCTACTTTGTTTTGAAAAGTGATTCGAAACTCGTCGTACATGTCGCCAAGCACTCGTGCCAACAATCCATCACGATCGGTGAAATAGCGATAGATGAGCGTGATCGAGGTATCAGCCCTCCTTGCAACTTCGGATACGCGTAATCCCAAAATTCCCTGCGCATTGAGTTCGGCTCGTGCCGACGCGAGAATGCGGGTCTTCGAGCAAGCTGGTGCGCTCGGTACCAAAAGTGTCATATAACAATGATAGAGCGTCCACAGATAGATAGCCACGTACTCTTTGTAAAAGTTTTTGCGGCTATTCGCCGAGCGGCATGAGCACGAGATCCCATCGATCTAAACAATCTGAACAGCGGTAGGCCACCACGTCTCCGGTCATCCACAAGCCATCTTCTGGTGGATGGGTGAGGAGGTGACATGTACCGCCACAGTCAACACACGTAATCGACTCGGTTGGCGGCTCGGCTGGTCCAGACTCGTACTCATCTTGGTCGTCGCTCACCAGTTCATTCAACCAGTTCATGCATCCAGTTCATGTAATTAGGCTGGTGGGCAATAGCGTGTCGGCATGCGAGTTGTAGCAGGAGAGTTGAGGGGGCGTCGCATCAACGCCCCACTCGGCAAGAAAACGCGACCCACAACCGACAAAGCTCGCGAAGCGACATTTAATGCGTTGGGAAGCTTGGGGGCTGTAGTTGGTGCTCGAGTGATCGATGCATATGCAGGCAGCGGAGCTCTTGGCATTGAGGCCCTTTCGCGTGGTGCAGAGCACTGCACATTTATTGAACGCGACCGCGAGGCACTCGAGGTATTGCGCGAAAATCTAGAGACGCTTGGGCTGATCAATCGTTCTACAGTTGTTCGTGGAGATGTGCTGACCAATATTGCCCTCGTGCGCAATGCTTCGCTGGTTCTGGCCGATCCTCCGTACGAATTTGCGCAATGGAGCCAATTTCTGGCCGAGGTTTCCTGCGACCTGGTAGTTGCCGAGAGCGATAGAGATATGAACGAAGAGATCAGCCCAGTGGATGGCGCATCGCCTGCAATCACTGGGTGGCAAGTGACCCGCGTGAAGCGATATGGGCGTGCGTACGTGTCGTTCTTGCAGCGGTTAGCGTAAGTAGCGATATGGCTGTTGCGTTTTACCCTGGGAGCTTTGACCCGTTTCATCTTGGTCACCTCGACATCGCCGAGCAGGCCGTGGCACTGTTTGGTGATTTGGTGATTGGAGTGATGCACAACCCCGATAAGCCGAGCGGCATGTTTAGCCCAGCCGAGCGGGCAGATCTCGTACGTCAGTCGGTAGCCCATCTCGGTACGAAAGTGTGTGTCGAGACATATAGCGGGCTCACTGTCGAGGCGGCCAGCAAAATCGCTGCGTCCTTCATTATTAAGAGCGCACGCACTGGCGGTGACTTTGAAGTAGAGCAGCAGATGGCACAAACCAATCAAGGCGCTAGCGGCATCGAAACAATATTGTTGTTTTCGCGGCCAGAGCATGCGTTTATCAGCAGTCGCTACATTCGTCAGTTTGCCGACTACAGCGGTACGAATGCCAAACCAATGGTCTCTGGGCCCGTTCTGAAAGCACTAATTGCAAAACAAAAACCAGGAGCTAAAAAATGAGGGCAAATTAATGAGTCGCAACAATGGAAATGATGGTTACGAAGATTTAGACGGTGAGATTGATGCAAGCGTGCCAGTTGAGTTGGGCGACACCGAATCGATTTTGGAAGAAGTAATTCACACGATTGCTTCTGCGCCAAATGTGCCGCTGTCGAGCACACCACGTATTGATCGCGATCACGTAGTTGCTTTGCTGCAAGATGCACAAGCATGCTTGCCGGACGAAATTAGACAAGCACGTTGGATGCTCAAAGAGCGTCAAGACTTCATGACCAAGACGCAGCGCGAAGCAGACGAGATTGTTGAGGCCGCACGCGTGCAGGCCGAGCGCATGGTGCAGCGCACCGAGGTTGTGCGAGCAGCAGAGACTCGTGCACGCCAAGTGCTCGAGGCCGCAGATGCCGACTCGCGCAGACTCAAGAACGAGACAGAAGATTTTCTCGACCGTCGTCTTGCCAGTTTCGAAATTTTGCTCGATCGCCTGACGCGCACAGTTTCGCAAGGTCGTGAGCGTTTGTCGATTGTTGGTGCTGCACCAGAACCAACTCGCAGTGACGCCGACAATGAAAATAACGGTGTCACGTTGAGTGGCAACTCGACGTTCTTCGATCAAGACGACGACCAGTACTAGGTAGTAATTCGTGGCATCACCGCTACTGATCAACATCATCGAAATGACGCGGCGTGCGGGGACGCTCAAGGACATCGAGATCACAATTGCGGTTTCTACTTTTGATTTTGCCGACAAGCGTTTAGACGATGCAACCGAAATCGAAATTGCGTTGCAATTAGAGAGCATTAATGGCGGCATCGTTGTGCATGGCGCGGTGACGGGTCAATCACACTTGTTGTGTGGCAGGTGCCTGCGCGATATCGAATACGCCAACATTGCAACGATCGATGAGTTGTATCAGCGGGTGCCCGACAATCCAGATGCATATCCCATAGAGGGCGAGAGCCTCGATTTGCTTCCGATGGTGCGCGAGTCAGTGTTGTTGAGCCTGCCCGATACACCATTGTGCAAAGCCGATTGCCCTGGCCTGTGCCCGCAATGTGGTGCTGATTTGCAGAGTGCCCCGTGTGGTTGCCAAGCCCAGAGATTTGACGAACGATGGGCAATTTTGGACCAATTGCGCAAAGAACTGAACTAGCCCAGAACCCGATAACCTAAGACACCGTTCAGTAAGCCAGTCCAGTAACCGAAAGCCGAGCACGCGATGCCTGTACCAAAGAAAAAGAAATCCAAAATGAAGGGCCACAGCCACATGGCGGGCGCCTGGAAGCTTGGTGCGCCATCGCGCAGCGTGTGCCCACGTTGTTCAACTTCAAAGTTGCCACACACTGTTTGTGGAAACTGCGGTTGGTACAAGGGTCGCATCGCCGTCGACGTCGCTTAATTTATCGCGGGCAAATTTATGCTGCCCATAGCGGTTGATGCGCTGGGTGGCGACAAAGCCCCCGCCGAAATTCTTGAAGGAGCAAAGCAAGCTGCTGCTCTTGGTATTCCAATACTCCTTGTAGGTCCAGCCGATCTTGGCACGCGTTTTGACATTGGCAATTTGCCACTGCATGTTGCGACCGAATTCATCGACATGCACGAAGATGCAGCATCTTCAGTGCGTACCAAAAAAGACTCCACTCTTGTGCAGTCTGCAGAGTTGGTGCGCGATGGAAAAGCAAGCGCAATGATTTCTGCAGGTAACACAGGCGCAACGATGGCCTCGGCGCTCTTGCGCATGGGTCGCATCAAAGGCGTCAAGCGTCCTGCTATTGCCACACCAATTCCTGTTCCGGGCAGCACTCACACGGTGCTGTTAGACGCTGGCGCGAATGCCGAAGTGGAAGCCGAATGGTTGACACAGTTTGCGATCATGGGCTCGGTGTATTCACGAGTGCGATTTGGAATCGACAAGCCACGCGTTGGACTGCTCTCAATTGGTGAAGAGCCAGGCAAGGGTGACACGCTGCGCAAAGAGTCGTACGAGTTGCTTAAGGCATGTAGTGACATCAATTTCATCGGCAATGTCGAAGGTCGCGACATCATGACCGACGCAGTGGATGTGGTGGTTACCGACGGATTCACCGGCAATGTTGCGCTGAAAACCCTCGAGGGTTCGATGCGCTCAATTGTTAAAGCATTGTTTGCGGCCATTGGCGCACCTCAATACAAAGAACATGCCGATGCGATCATGCCGGCACTGCTCGATCTCTATTCAATATTCGACCCAGACTCGACGGGCGGAGCGATCTTGCTGGGGGTCGACGGAGTGTGCATTATCTCGCACGGCTCATCAGGCGCGCGCGCCATGCTCAATGGCATCAAAGTTGCTCAAGAGATGGTGGAGAGCAACATGGTCGGACTCATTGCCGAGGCTTTGCAACCAAAATGAGCAACTTGCTCGAGTCGTTGGCCGAGCGAATTGGGCATCGCTTTGCCGACGAAACATTGCTTGCAACTGCAATGCGGCATCGTTCGTGGACATCTGAAAACGATGGGTTCGAGTCCAACGAGCGCCTCGAGTTCTTGGGCGACGCTGTGCTCGGCTGGGTGGTTGCCGACATCGTGTATCAACGTCACGCCGAGTTTCAAGAGGGCAAGCTCACCGATTTGCGCAAAAGTGTTGTCAATGCCAACGCGCTCGGTGCAATTGCTGCTGATCTTGATCTTGGAGATCACTTGTTACTGGGACGCGGCGAGGATGCTGCGGGTGGCCGCGAAAAAACTTCGATTTTGTCGGACGCACTCGAAGCCGTGATTGGCGCCGTGTATCTAGACGCAGGCGCAGATGTGACGCTCCGCGTGGTTACACAATTGATGTCTCATGCAATAGACACAGCCATGGGTGGTCTCGACAGACTCGATGCCAAAACTCGCCTGCAAGAACTGGCTTCACGTTTGCTGGAAGAACACGTGCACTATCGCGTCACCGCCGAAGGCCCAGATCACGAAAAGATTTTCTTTGCAACCGTGTATGTGGGCGAGCGTGAGATGGGCAGTGGCGAGGGGCGCTCAAAGAAAGTCGCCGAGCAATTGGCTGCCGAGATTGCCTGCGACACATTGCATCGCGAACACGACAATGACATGAATACACAAAAAACTAAGTAGCCACAATGCCCGAGTTGCCCGAGGTCGAAACAGTTCGACGTGGGATAGAGCGAATGGCGGTGGGCCGTCGCATTGGGCGAGTTGAGGTGGGACGAGAGCGCACCGTCAGGCGCACGAGTCGCGAAGCATTGATCGATGGGTTGTCGGGAACCACGATCACACACGCGGGGCGACGAGGAAAATATTTGTTGTGCTCACTCGACTCTGGCGAACAGTTGATGATTCACTTGCGCATGAGCGGCAGGGTTTTGGTTGCTGAGTCTGGTACAAAGCGATTGCCGCACACACATGTTGTGTTGCATCTCGATGCGCTCGGCAATAAACCGCCGTGTGAGTTGTGGTTCGTCGACCCACGCACATTTGGCGAAGTCGTTGTCTTTGATCCGGACCGTTTAGCCGAACAGATGCCCGAATTGATTCGGCTCGGAGTTGATCCGCTTATCGATGAGTTCACGCCCGAAATATTGCACCAGAGGTTTGCTGGAAAGCGGGGCAACTTGAAGGGCACGCTGCTCAATCAAAGCGTGATTGCCGGCATTGGAAACATTTATGCCGACGAGATTATGCATCGTGCAGGGTTGCGCTGGAGCAGGGTGCCGGGGCGATTGTCGATGCCAACAATTGAGCGATTGCACGCGGCCATTGTGCAGATTTTGGGTGATGCAGTTGCCTCGGGTGGCAGCACCTTGGACGACTCGCAGTATGTGGACGTGATGGGAGACACCGGCAGCTATCAAAACGAGCATCGTGTGTATGGGCGAGCGGGCGAGTTGTGCTTGACATGCAACAAGGCTCGAATCTCGCGCACCACGGTTGCGGGGCGCACTACTTGCTACTGCGCGGTCTGTCAGCGCTGAAATTGCTGAAAATGCTACTGAAAGCCGATTTTTCTACTATTCTCGCCGATTGACGTGTTTCTCAAATCGCTGACTCTCAAAGGCTTCAAGTCTTTTGCTGATACCACCGTGATGGAGCTCGAACCAGGTGTCACCGTAGTGGTGGGGCCAAACGGTTCGGGCAAGTCCAACGTGGTTGATGCCATTGCGTGGGTGCTTGGCGCCCAGGCACCGTCGTCGGTGCGCAGCCAAAAGATGGACGACGTTATTTTTGCGGGCACTTCCAAGCGCCCAGCACTTGGTCGTGCAGAAGTCATGCTGACCATCGACAACTCGGCTGGTTTGTTGCCAATTGAGTTCACCGAAGTGACCGTCAGTCGTGTGCTCTTTCGTAGCGGCGAAAGTGAATATGCAATCAATGGTGTTGAGTGTCGTTTGCTCGATGTACAAGAGCTGTTATCAGACGCTGGTGTTGGACGTCAACAGCACGTGATTGTCAGCCAAGGACAAATTGACGCCGTGCTCAACGCGCGTCCTGAAGATCGACGCGGAATTATTGAAGAAGCAGCCGGCGTGCTCAAGCACCGCAAGCGCAAAGAAAAAGCAGAACGCCGTCTTGAAGGAACTGAAGCCAACTTGATGCGCGCCCAAGACTTGTTGCGCGAAGTGCGCCGCAACTTGCGGCCACTCGAACGACAGGCGGAGTCGGCTCGCAGACACGGCGCACTCATTGGCGAGATGCGTTCGCTGCAAATGTTTCTTGCTGGTCGCGAGTTGCAGAGTTTCAAAGCACGGTTAACCAACCTTGCTAACGACAAGTTGGCAGGCGAGGAAGCCGAGCGCGGATTGCGCGCAAAATTGTCGTCATTGGACACGGCCGTCATGGCTGCAGAAGCGCAGTTGTCTGCTCGCGGAGACTCAGGGGTCAATGACGAGTTGGTGCGCATCGAGCAACTGCGCGGTCGGGCGCGTGGACTACTTGCAGTATTGGCCGAGCGACGACGTTCGGTCGAGCGCGACCGTGGCCAGCTGATGGACTCTGGTGTTATTGCAACGCTCGAGGCCGATGCGGCAAACCTCCGTAGCGACCTAGCCAAAGTTGCAGAGCAGATTGCAGCCGTTGAAGCCGTCAGTGCAACTGGCGCCACAGATCAGGGCAGCACACTCGAAGAAGCACAAGTTGCTTCGCAAAAAGTTGCAGAGTTGTCGGCACGTGTGCGCGGACTCAATGAAGACATTGATCGACTGCGCAACATTGTTGCCACCGATGCGCGCAATGAAACCGAATTGGCTCAACGTTTGGTTGATGCAGACGCCGCTCGTGTCGCTGCAGAGTCTGGTGTTGATAGCGCGATGTCATTATTTTCGACAGCTCAATCAGATGCTTCAACTTCTGCATCGCGAGCAGAGTCTTTGCAACTCACACTCGATGCCAACGGCACAAGTGCTGCAGCATTGCGCGAGATTGAGGGAACACTTGGCGCATTGAGCGGCATGATCGATATCGACTCCGAACGCCGTGTTGCTGTGCAGGTTGCACTCGGCGACGCAATGTCGGCTGTAGTGGCTCAAAACGTTGATGCGGCACGCCGCGCACTGCAAGAGTTGCGCCAAACCGGTGCGGTGGGTGCGGTACTTGCGCTCAATGCCATTACAACAGTGCCAAGTGCGCCGTTGATCAATAACGGCACAAGCTTGCGATCACATGTGCGAGCAAAGTCCGGAGCGCATGAAACGCAAGTCAATCGCTTGCTCGATGTGTTGCTGTCGCGAGTGGTGTTCGTTCAGTCGTGGGCCGACGCGGTCGAAGCTGCGCTCGCTCATCCTGAAGCGGTGGTGATTACCGGCGACGGCGACCGATTTGCATCATCTGGTCTGCGCGTAGGCACCAGCAACGTCACTGCATCGGCGCTCGAAGAAGCACATCGTCGTGCCGAGCGCGCCAAAGAAGCACTTGGTCGCGCAGAAACCGATCTCGTCACTGCGCGCACGCGCATGGCTCAGGCGCGCGATGCCCATGCATCGGCACTCACACTGCTCGAGCGTCATCGCTCAACGGCTACAGAGACAAACGCGAGGCTTTCATTTGCTTACGACTCGTTGCGTTCGGTGCAAGCCGAGCTGCAGGGTTTGTTGTCGGTCTTGCGCAACGATCTCGAGGTCAAGTCGGCAGGCTTGCATGAGCGCCGCCAATTTTTGCAATCGAGGCTGAGCGATGTTGAGGCACGACTCAATGCCGACGTTGAGGCACGGAACGCAGCGGCCGAGCGCCGCAACAAGATTGAAGTTGGTCTGAGCGCACTTGTGCGACTGAGCGCATTGGTTGAGAAGTATTCTGCAACGCTTGACGCACGTCAGGCCGAGTTGCAAGAGATTCGCCGTCGTCAAAGCGACGAAGTGCGCGCAATTTCGCAGCGCTTGGACGAAGCTCGCAAGGATCGCACCTCGAATGAGCAATTGCTCGAGGAGCGCCGTGAGCGCAATCGTCGTGTTGAAGTAGAAGAAGCCGAAGTGCGCATGCGTCTCGAAGCAACGATTGAGGCATTGCGTCGCGATCATTCGGTTGAACCACAAACCGCTATTGATACTCAACAGCCCGAATTGCCAGAGGGTACTTCGCCAATCGCGCGCGTGCGAGAGCTTGAGCGTGAGTTGCGCCTGATGGGACCAATCAACCCGCTCGCACTTGAAGAGTTTGACGAGTTGCAAAAGCGTCACACGTTCTTGGAAGAACAATTGGAAGATGTCAAGAACACTCGTCGCGAGTTGATCAAAGTGATCAAGCAAGTTGATATGGAAATTCAGTCCACCTTTGCCTCGGCGTATGCCGACGTGCGCGACAACTTTGAAAAACTCTTTTCAATGTTGTTTCCCGGTGGTCAGGGCAAGTTGTTGCTCACTTCGCCAGATGACTTGCTCAACACTGGCATCGAAGTTGAGGCCAAGCCAAGCGGCAAGAATGTCAAGAAACTCTCGTTGCTTTCGGGTGGAGAGCGCTCGCTCACCGCGCTTGCATTTCTGTTTGCCGTATTCCGCAGCCGGCCTTCACCGTTTTATGTAATGGACGAAGTTGAGGCAGCATTGGATGACGTGAACTTGCACAGATTCTTGAGTCTGATTAACGAATTTCGTCAAGAAGCTCAATTGCTCATCGTGAGTCACCAAAAGCGCACAATGGAAGCAGGCGACTGCTTGCTTGGCGTGACAATGCAGCCAGGTGGATCGTCGCGAATCATTGTCGAGCGCGCTGCCGCTGCTGCTTCGTAATCGGTTTTTGCGCATAGCGTGAGAGATTGATGAATAATTCTTCGCTCTCGATGATTTTCTTACTACTGGCCGTTGCCGGTTTGGTGTTTGGCATTGGAGTTGTGGTGATCAGTCGCCGCAAGGCTCGTGCGGTCCCGCAAATTCAGCGCGCAGCACATGTTGAAGTTATTGCGCCAGTATTCGAAGCCGTTGCAGTAGCCCCGCTTTCGGTGCGCGACAGATTGGCCAAGGCTCGCAGTTCACTCAGCGGTGCAGTTGGCTCGGTGCTTGGTCGCAGCGAGATCAACGACGCAACCTGGCTCGAGCTTGAAGAAGCATTGTTGCGAGCCGACGTGGGTGTGCGAGTAGCCCAAAGTTTGTTGGGAGCGCTACAAACACGCGTCAAAGCAAAAGAGATCACCACGCCCGCACAACTCATTGATGCGTTGCGCGACAACATGTCGTCGCAGTTGGTCGGCACAAGTCGTGATCTCAATTTTGAAGCAAATGTTGGTGGGCCAAATATCTGGCTGATGGTTGGCGTCAATGGTGCAGGCAAAACAACAAGTCTTGGCAAAATTGCGGCTCAGCAAATTGCGCTGGGTCGCACAGTGTTGATGGCAGCAGGCGACACGTTTCGTGCCGCAGCAGGAGAGCAGTTGTCGACATGGGCAGAACGCTCTGGTGCGCAGATTGTGCGCGGTGCAGAGGGAGGCGATCCATCGGCGGTAATTTTTGACGGAGTGCAAAGCGCTCACTCGCGCAACATCGACTTGGTGCTTGCCGACACTGCAGGAAGGTTGCAGAGCAACACAAACCTGATGGAGGAGTTGCGCAAGGTTCGTCGAGTTGCCGAAAAAGGCGCTGGCAAAGTAACAGAGGTACTGCTGGTGATCGATGCGACAACTGGCCAAAATGGTTTGCAGCAGGCCCGGCAATTTACAGAAGCAACGCAGGTAACTGGCGTTGTGTTGACCAAACTTGATGGGTCTGCAAAGGGTGGCATTGTGTTCGCGATCGAAACCGAACTAGGAATACCAGTCAAGCTTGTGGGCCTAGGCGAGACCATTGATGACTTGATTCTGTTTCATCCAACCGAATTTATTGATGCGCTCTTTGAGTAGCCTTTCCCGAACTCATGTTTGACAATCTCTCCGATCGTTTAGGCGGCGTATTTAAGCGACTGCGCGGCAAGGGCCGTCTCACGCCGGCCGATGTTGACGAGGTAATGGGCGAGATCCGTACTGCACTGCTCGAAGCCGACGTCAATGTTGGTGTTGTTCGCAATGTTGTCGAGCGCATTCGTGTGCAGGCAGTAGGCACTCAAGTTTCTGAAGCACTCGACCCGGGTCAGCAAATCATCAAGATTGTCAATGCCGAACTCATTGCGATGCTCGGTGGCGAGACACTCAAAATTACGTATGCATCGCACCCGCCGACGGTCGTGCTCATGGCCGGTTTGCAGGGCTCTGGTAAAACGACGAGCGCAGCCAAGTTGGCAGCGTGGTTTAGGTCGCAAGGTCGCAACCCACTGTTGGTTGGTGCCGACTTGCAACGCCCTGCAGCAGTCGAGCAGTTGCGAGTGCTCGGCGCACAAATAGGTGTGCCAGTTTTTTCAATCGCTGGTGATCCTGTAGCAACCGCTGCTGCTGGTTTGGCCGAAGCACAACGCCTTGGCCGCGATGTGCTTATTGTCGACACAGCCGGACGCTTGGCAATAGACACCGAGATGATGCAACAGGTTGCAGACATCTCCAAAGCTGTCTCGCCTCACTACACATTCTTGGTAGTCGACGCAATGACCGGTCAAGATGCTGTCACTGTTGCAAAAGCATTTGACGAAACACTGGCGATCTCTGGCGTCATTTTGTCAAAACTGGACGGCGATGCGCGCGGTGGTGCAGCGCTCTCGGTCAAAGAAGTCATCGGCAAGCCAATCGCGTTTGCTGCAACAGGCGAAAAGATCGATGCGTTTGAACAGTTCCACCCAGATCGCATGGCCAGTCGAATTCTTGGAATGGGCGACGTACTCACGCTGATCGAGCAAGCCGAAAAAGTATTTGAAAAAGATCAGGCCGAGGCAACTGCTGCCAAGCTGATGGACGGCGAATTTACGCTCGAGGATTTCTTGGACCAGTTGCAACAACTCAAGAAGATGGGCTCGTTGTCAAGCGTGATGGGCATGCTGCCAGGGATGCCCAAAGAAGCAAAAGACGCGCAGATCTCGGATGACATGGTCAAAGTGACCGAAGCAATTATCCGCTCAATGACAGCCGAAGAACGCCGCAAACCCGAGATCATCAACGGTTCTCGGCGCACACGAATTGCAAAGGGTTCTGGCACTCAGGTCTCAGATGTAAACAAACTCGTCAAACAGTTCTCTGAAATGCAAAAGATGATGAAGCGCCTCGGCGGTGGAAGCGGCGGCAAGGGAAGTGGAAAGGGCGGTAAGGGAAGTGGTCGAGGTGGCCTGGGTGCCATGTTTGGAGGTCCTCCAGGCGCTGCCCATGGTGGCGCTTCGGGCGATATCGATTTGGCTGCGGCGTTGGGCTCACGCCTTTCGCCCCGATAGCCTGCAGGTCATGTCAGTAAAGCTTCGCCTCACACGAGTGGGCAAAACCAAGCAACCGCATTACCGCATCGTTGCTGCCGATACCCGTTCTGCCCGCGATGGTCGCTTCCTCGAAATCGTTGGCAACTATCACCCACAGTCCGAGCCATCAGCGCTCACTGTCGACAATGCAAAGGCCCTCAAGTGGCTCAAGCAAGGTGCGTTGCCAAGCGAGCGTGTCAAGAAGTTGTTCGAAATTTCTGGCGCATGGGCAGAGTTCATGGCTACCAAGCCAGCCAAGCCTGCCAAGACCGCTAAATAATTCGGTCTGTATCTACCGTGACTGACTCGGCAAATCTCATTCTTGCTCCAGTAGCAACAGCAGTGCTCGACCATGTCGTGCGCTCGATTGTTGACAACCCCGATGCAGTTCGTGTCGAGGGCGTAACCAACGGAGACAAAATTGTTCTTGAAGTGCGCGTTGGTGAAGGCGACCTGGGTCGCGTCATCGGTCGTCGTGGCCGCACTGCAATGAGCATTCGCACGGTTGTTCGTGCAGCCGCAACACGCGATGGCGTGGATGTCGATGTCGACTTCGTCGACGACTGACCACACGCCTCCAGTAGGTCTGTTGCATGTCGGTCGCTTAGGGCGACCCCACGGTGTTCGTGGCGAAATGTATGTTGATATTTTCAGCAGTCACGCAAAGCGCGTCGCTGTCGGATCCAAACTCTGGATTGCCGGCAAGTGGTATGAAATTTCCAAATCAAAGGCTCAGGCTGAGCGCTGGTTGATGATGTTCAAAGATTTGGATGATCGCACTCTTGCCGAACGTCTCACAAACTCCGATGTGTATGGCGAGCCAATTGATGATCCTTCGGTGGTGTGGGTGCATCAGATGGTTGGGTCAACAGTTGTCGATATACAAGGAATTGATTACGGCGTGTGCGTTGCAGTGATCGACAATCCGGCTCACCCAATTATGGAACTCGAGTCCGGCGCGCTCGTGCCAACGCCATTCATTGTTTCCAACGTGGATGGTTGTATCACCATTGATCCTCCCGAAGGTTTATTTGATCTTGATTTTGATTCTGGCGAAGAGATATGAGACGCAATTATGCGAATTGACGTATTCACGCTGTTCCCACAGTTAGTTGACAACTTCTGTTCAGAAAGTTTGCTCGGTCGCGCACGCAACGAAAAATTGGTTGAGGTGCGATCACATGACTTGCGCGAACACACAACCGATGTGCATCATTCGGTAGATGACGCACCGTTTGGTGGTGGTGCTGGCATGGTGCTGCGGGCCGAACCAGTGTTTGAATCGTTCGAAAAATCTGGTGCACCGCGTCCACTGCTGTTGCTGTCGCCGGGTGGCAAACCATTTGATCAAGCCTTTGCCAACAAGCTCGCAAGCCTTGAGGGCTTTAGCCTGTTGTGCGGTAGGTACGAAGGTGTTGATCACCGCATTCGCGAGCACTTGGTTGACGAAGAGGTTTCAGTGGGCGATGTAGTGCTTGCAGGGGGCGAAGTCGGGGCGTGTCTCATCATCGAAGCAGTGACGCGTTTGCTTCCCGGAGTCATGGGCAACGCAATGTCGCCAATCACCGAGAGTTTTGGGGCATCGGGCTTGCTTGAAGAGCCGCATTACACGCGCCCTGCTGAGTTTCGGGGCTGGCAGGTGCCAGAGGTGCTGCGCAACGGAAACCATGCTCAAATTGAGCGTTGGAGACGCGCTCAGGCCCTCCATCGAACCCTGGCAAAGCGCCCCGATTTGGTGGAATTACGCGGAGGAATTACGAAAGACGAGCAACGCTTGTTGGAAGAGTTCCCGCCGAGCCCGTATCCTTCTAAGTTCACTATCTGAACAGGACATACCCATGAAGACCACCGACATCGTCGACAATCAGTTCAAGCGCACCGATATTCCAAAGATGGGTCCTGGCGATGAAGTGAAAGTGCACGTGCGCGTTGTTGAAGGCGGCAAAGAGCGTATTCAGGTGTTTCAGGGCAATGTCACCAAAATCACTGGCTCTGGTATCGCCGAGTCGTACACCGTTCGCAAGTTGTCGTACGGCGTAGGAGTAGAGCGCACATTTCCAGTGCACAGCCCATCGGTAGCAAAGCTCGAGATCTTGAAGCGTGGCGATGTACGTCGTGCCAAGCTCAATTACTTGCGCGAGCGCACCGGCAAGGCTGCCAAAGTACGCGAAAAGCGCGACGACCAGTAGTCGTCACATTCGACACTCTCGAATCCACATTGAACACTGACGATCTCGAAAACTTCGAGGCCGAGCGCGAACTGCAGCTCGCCCAGGAATATCAGGCCGTTGTCGGCATGTTTAAATATGCCGTCGAAACAGATCGCCGTTTTTATTTGGCCAACAATGTTGATGTCAAGGTGATGTCCGAAGGACCTCGTCCGTTGATGGAAGTGATGTTGAGTGACGCATGGGTATGGGACATGTACCGCACGAGCCGATTCGTTCCGCGCGTGAGAGTGTTGAGTTTCAAAGACCTCAACATCGAAGAGCTACCTCCGATCGATATCTAAAGGCGAGTGCTGCTGCGCGAGTTGCGCGAGGCAAGTGGGCAGAAGATTTAGTATCGCGTTGGTACGAGCAGCACGGATATGTGATTGTTGCGCGCAACTGGCGATGCAAGCGCGGCGAGCTCGACGTTGTTGCATTGCACGATCGCATGCTTGTGGTGTGCGAAGTAAAGGCGCGAGCGAGCAATGCGTTTGGCACTCCAGCCGAAGCAGTCACGCCTGCAAAGCAACTCAAGGTGCGCCGTGCCACTGCCGATTTTCGCGCCTCAATGCATGTCTCTCACGATCCATTTGCTTCGTTGGTAAACACGGTGCGCACAGTGCGTTTTGATGTGGCGTGCGTGCTCGGCACACAACTCGAGATGCTTGAAGATATTTTCTAGCTAGTAACTATCTGGCAACTTTGGCGCGTCTGTCCCAACACGCGTAGTGCCAATGGCGGCGCAAGTCGGTTGCCTCTACAGGCACGCAAACGTAATGGCCCATCTTCTCTGGAATTCCACGGTGACATCCTGGGCAGACATATGCCTTGAGTGCCTCATAGGGCTGCACACGCTTCACTTGTATGTCGCCGTACAGGCCGTCCCAAATACCTGGCACTTTTTTGCGTTTCGTTTTTGGTGCCATGAATGTGTTATCCGGCAAACGCCCACACCACAAGTAGCACCACGACAAGCAGTGCCGACCCGACAATGAGGAAGTCGCTCGTGCGCTTGACATGTTTGCGATTCGGATTAAATCCCATCTGTTCAGTATCGTCTATGCCATGGGGATTTCAAGCGCAACAAACACATTTGAGACACTTCTCGTCACACGAGACAACGGCATTGTGACGGTGACGATGAATCGTCCATCCAAAAAGAACGCCGCTAACGCAACGATGTGGGCCGAGTTGCTCGCAATATTTCGCGAGGTTGGCACAAATGAGCAAGATCGAGCCATGGTGCTGACTGGCTCTGGCGAAGCATTTTGCAGTGGCGCCGACTTGGGTGGTGGCAATTCTGATAGCGCTCCAGACCCACGGGCCAACCAGAGCAGGCTTGCATCCATGCGCCACATTGGCGACGTGTGCAATGCGCTCGCGCGTATTCCGCAGCCCACCATTGCCAAAGTTCGTGGCGTCGCGGTAGGCGCGGGGTGCAACATGGCGCTCATTTGCGACTTAGTAGTTGCATCAGATAACGCGCGTTTTTCAGAGATCTTTGCCAAGCGTGGTTTGTCGCTCGACTTTGGTGGTTCGTGGGTCTTGCCGCGTCGTGTTGGTTTGCATCGCGCAAAAGAGCTTGCATTTTTTGCCGACATTATCGGTGCTGTCGAAGCCGAGCGCATTGGTCTTGTCAACCGAGTGGTTGTAGATGCGCAACTCGATGCTTTTGTGAGTGATTGGGCCACACGTCTTGCTGCTGGTCCGCCGATTGCTTTGGCACAAACCAAGCGACTGCTCAACAATTCGGCCAACGTCACGCTTGAAGAAGCTCTTGACGACGAAGGTGCTGCACAGGCTGTCAACTTCGGCACCAAAGACACAGTGGAAGCCATGGCAGCGTTTATCGAAAAACGAGAGCCACGCTTTACTGGTCGATAGCGGTTAACGCTTCTCGGGCAAATTCGGGCAAGTAGAATTATCATCGTGCGCACACGAATGGTTTTTGCGGCGGCAACCATTGTGTTGACTAGCGTTCTGTTTGCGCCAACTTATTCAGTGGGTGCCACAATTCCTCCAGCACCACCTGTCGACACCGTTCCTACAGAAGTCATTCCGGTCGGCGACTCGGTACCGAACGAGCAAGGCGATCTCGGTGGAGTTGTAGAAACAACGTTGCCCATCAACTCGTCTGCTGCCACAACAATTCCTGCAGGATGCGCGATACCGATGGCGCCACAGATGGTGTTTGTGGGCGAACTGCTCTCGCTCAGTGATTCGACTGCAACATTTCGTGTCATTCAGATACGCGCGGGTACTGCAAGCGGCTACATCAACAACGACACCGTAGAAGTGCGTTACGGGCAAGACACAAAGTTTCTCGACACTGGCACTCGCTACATCGTTGGTGCGGCGAGCGATCCATTTTCGCCACTGCTTGTTTCTCGTGTGCGCGAGAATGCACCGTTATTCGGTGGAGACGCAGTCGTGGGTATCAACGGCTCAACAGGTGCGTGTCCAAACTTGGAAGACCCAGTGCGCACGATTTTGGAGAATGGCACGAGCATTGACACAGGTGTTCTTCGACCATTGCTTGACAACAAATTGCTCGTTCTCTTGGCGATTGCGATTGCGATTGCCGTCGTTGTTGGCGGATTATTTGCCCTCGTCATGACGCGTCAAGTTTCTCGTCAAGCGTCCAAGGGAATACGTCGTCGTCGTGCGCGCAAAAAACGCGATTAGTTTTTAAATGCAGCAGTTGCTGCTGCGCGCAATTCGGTCACCGCGTGTTTGAGACCAAGTGGCTCTTTAAACAATGCGGTACCTGCAATCAAAACATTTGCGCCAGCTGCGGCAGCACCTGCAATCGTCTTTGGGCCAATGCCGCCATCAACTTCAACGTTGACTACGTCATCCAAACCAGCGTTGCGAATCATCGCACGCACTTGCGCAATCTTTGGCTCCATCGTTGCGATGTAACTCTGCCCACCGAAGCCAGGGTTGATAGTCATGACCAGCACCATGTCGATGAGGTCGAGCACATCGGCAACTGCGCTCGCTGGCGTTGCAGGGTTGAGTGCAACTGCGGCGGTTGCACCAAGTTCGCGAATGTTGCAAAGAGTGCGGTGTAGGTGCGTGCAAGCTTCGGCGTGCACGATCAAACGTTGGCATCCAGCTTCTACATAGCGCTTGGCCATGACGTCTGGCGTGAGCACCATGAGATGAGCCTCAAATGGCAACTTTGTGAGCGATCGTGTTGAGGCGATGATGTCGGGACCAAACGTGAGATTGGGTACAAACTGACCATCCATTACATCCCACTGAATGAGATCGACACCGGCTTCATCGAAGGCCACTATTGCCTCGCCGAGTTTCGAAAAATCGACTGGAAGAACAGAGGGCGCAATCTGAATTGGCAGCGTCACGCCATTCATCCTAGTTGGCTTGCATTTGGGTCGTAGCATGAGTTGCAGTGAATAACGAACAGGTGCGTTTTGAGCGGTTGGTTGCTGGCGGAGATGCGCTTGGGCACCTGGCAGATGGGCGAGTGGTGTTTGTGCCGGGGGCGTTGCCGGGCGAATTAGTGGATGTGCAGATCACTCAATCCAAAAAGGATTTTGCACGGGGCACAGTTGCCAGCATTGTTGAGCCATCTGCGCATCGCGTTGCCCCACCTTGCGAGCATGTGGCCCGTGGTTGCGGCGGTTGCTCGTGGCAGCACCTCGACGTTGCGCAACACATGGAAGCAAAAGTGGCGATCGTTCGCGAGGCATTGCGCCGCAACGGCAAGATCGAAACACTCGAAGTCGTTGCAGGTGGCTTTGTGCCTCCAACTGCCTCACGAACAACATTGCGCATGGCCGTCACTCCAGACGGTCGACTGGGTTTTCGTCGTGGCGGCTCTCACGATGTGATTGACACGCCAACTTGTCTTGTTGCACATTCACTGCTCAACGACTTCATTGGCGATGTGCGAGTGACTGGGGCTACCGAAGCAACATTGCGTTGCGGTGTCGCAACAGGTGAAGTTGGTATTTGGCTGCACGACGAAGACGGCGAAGATGTGCCTGGTGCAACTGTGACTGGTTTGCCGTCGCATGTAGTGGTGGGCCGCAAAGC
>Ga0208566_1000108_pt1 | contig 60154 bp, 61 predicted proteins | sample PL_2010_150m_FD_184159 | JGI IMG/M metagenome (GOLD analysis project Ga0208566, IMG submission 184159) | Freshwater microbial communities from Powell Lake, British Columbia, Canada to study Microbial Dark Matter (Phase II) - PL_2010_150m... | ecosystem: Environmental > Aquatic > Freshwater >...
CCAGCATCGGCATAGGTCAGGCGCAAGCGGTAGCCCTCAAGCGGCGTAACGGCGGTTAATTTGAAGTGATCCCGGCTCATTGCTGCAACTCCTCGAATTTATCGGCCAGAAGCCCACGATTGGCTACGGCCCAATCCAACACCTCGGCAAATTCCTGCACGAACACCTTGCCATGCAGAATTTCCAGCGTGGCAATCGCCACACTAGCCTCGCGATCATCGTTCATCCGCACGTGGAAATGGGGCGGATTATGGTCTTTGGGATTGATGTTGACCCGGCAATTCGCACAATGCTTAATGATAGGCATGAACGCCATAATCGTGCAATGGTTGCATCGGTGTCAAGTAGCAGCAGCCCGGAAGGGTACATGGGTGGCGGTGATCGAACGTTTGACAATCATCCCGCCGTGGGCGGGGAGGTACTGGATTCCATTTCATCCGGGCTATGCTTGCTGAAGGTTTTTCTACAGCGTCAACGTAGAAGTAACCGGCGCTACGCGGCCTTATTGCGCAGCGTCCTGCCGGGTTGGGCTATCTGTATTTGAGCAACTCATCAAGTGTGAGGTCGATGTCTTTGGCAATTTGACGGAGCAATATTGGGGAGATGTCTCGACCTTGATGAAATGGAACTGTTGTGCAACGGCCTGATGCATCGCGGAACTGCTTGTGTGATCCGCGTTGGCGGACTTCGATGAAGCCAAGTTTGGTGAGGATGGCGATAACCTCGCTGAGTTTGAGGACGGGAATATTGCCCATGAATCAAGCGACGGCGACGTTTTGAACCCCGACAAACTCGGACTCCAGCGTAGGTTCGCCATCTTCCAGAAGCATTTCAATAACATCGTGCAGGTTGTGGTTGACTTCATCCAGCGTTTCCCCTTGGGAATGAGCACCGGGGAAGCCAGGGACAAAACCAACAAACAGGCCGGTTTGTGGACACCGCTCAATTACCGCTGAATAGACTTTCATGGCTGGCTCCAAAACTGTACGGAAAATTTGATTATCATTCTATGCGCCGTGATACGCAATCGCTGACGCCCAACATCGAAGTCACCGGTACTGCGCGGCTTTATCGCGCTGCCGGGTTGGGCGTCAATCTGTTACTGAGCCAGAGCACGCCTGAGAGTAGCCGAAACATCAATGATCCAATTGTGTCCGCCAACTGAGCGCGAAAGGCGTACGTAACGTTGAGACTCCAGCCTGTAGCTCGGCCTACTCGTGCGAAACGAAGCGGCAGCCGAAATCCATATCCAGCAGATCGACCGCCGACACTTCCACCTGGATGCGCGTACCCGGCGCCAGATCGGGCGGCAGCGAGGGCAGGCGGGTGAACAGCGGGATGCGGTCGAGTTTGATGGTGTTTTCCTTGACCACGGTGGCGCCGCTGGCGGCGATGTTTTCCTGGAGCAGCCAGCGCAGACACCAGTATTTCTCCATGGTGCGCTGGATGTTGTTGTAGGCGTCATAAGCCAGTTCGAAATCGCGCACGGTGACGTAGAGCTTGTCGCTGCGCGGCGGATAGGGCGCCTCTTCGCTGCGCAACAGGGCCAGCAACTGGCGCTGGTTGAGCAGGTCGATGTAGCGCCGCAACGGCGAGCTCGACCACATATAGTGCGATACGCCCAAGCCCTGGTGGGGCGCGGGGGTGGTGCTCATGCGCACCTTGCCGCCGTCCTGGGTGCGGTAGATGGCGGCGACTTCGGCTTCCGCCAGCTGTTTGCCCCACTGCGAATTGACGTGAATCATCAGCTCCGACACCACCCGGTCGATGGGCGTGTCGCGGTTGCGTTCCTCGATGCTGACGCGCTCGTCGGCGACGCTGAAATTGTAGTCGGGGAACATCCGCTGGCCGTCCTGCTTGCCGCGCCCCTCCTTGAGCTTGCTAGCGAAACGCCACAACAGCAGCAGTTCGTCCTTGAACGGATACTCGCCCTCGCCGGACAGCACGCTGGCTTCGTTGAACAGCGGCTCCAGCGTGTCGTGGCGCAGGTTGGCCTTGATTTCGACGTGGTCGACAACGGTCTGCTGGCCGACGATGGCCAGTTCAGGCGTCACTTCGAGATACATCGACAAGGCCGGGCAGCGGCTGTTTTCGCCGAGCGTGAACAGCGCTACGATCTCGTCCGGCAGCATGGTGATCTTGTGTCCCGGCATGTACACCGTGGACAGACGTTGCGCGGCGATTTCGTCGAGCGGGCTGCCCGGCGCGATGGCCAGAGTGGGCGCGGCGATGTGCACGCCGATGCGCCAATGGCCGTTGGGCAACAGCTTGACCGAGAACGCATCGTCGATCTCGGTGGTGGTGGCGTCGTCGATGCTGAAAGCCGAGGCGTCGCTCCACGGCACCTCCGGCAGTTCCGGCGCCGTGCCGTAATCGCCGAAACCGTCGCCGCGCGGGAAATATTCGGCGAGGAAACGCTTGAGATGGAAATCGTGTGACGAGGGAATCGCCCCGCAATGATCCAGTAATTTGGGCGGCGTCATCCTGGCCGCCTCGCAGGCCTGCTCCAACGCCTTGTATTCGAGGGTGTTCTTGTCGGGCTGATAGAGCAGCTTGTCGACGATTTCCGCGCTGAACGCTTCCGGCAATTGCCCGGACGTCAATTGCGCGACGTAGTCCGCCACCAGTTGCGCCTGACGGCGCTTCTTTTCCTCGCTGGCCAGCGCGGCCTTGAGGTTTTCTTCCGGGGCGGCCTTGAAGCGGCCCTTGCCCTTACGGTAGAAGTACATCGGCGCGCCGTGCAGCTTGAATAGCAGCCCGGCGGCTTCGCTCGGACTGGGCGCATGGCCGCAATAGTCCTTGGCCAGATCGCTGAAGGAAAACTCGTTGGCGCCGCAGCATTCCCACAGGAAATCCAGATCCACGCCGTCGGCGATCGCCTGCGCGGCTTCCATGAAACCCGCCAGCGGCTGGTCGAAACGCAGCAGCACCTTGTCCGCCTTGATTTTGGAGCGTTTGCCGTGCAGCGCTTCGACCTGCAGGGAACTGTCGTTGTCGGTCATGATGCTGCCGACCTTGAAAGCGCCGTCTTCTTCGTAAAGGATGTTCATGGGGGTGGGGCCGGGAGGTGCAGAGCCGCGAATTCTACCCTAATCGAGCAGCCCGGCGAAGCGCAGGATGGTGTCGATCTGCCCGGCAAAGCTGGCAAAACCGTGGTCGCCGCCCGGCACCACGATTTGCCGGGCGCCCGCGAATTTTTCCGCGGCGCGCCGCCAGTCCAACACTTCGTCACCACTTTCGAGCAGCAGCAGGTAGCGTTCGGGATGAGTAATGGCCGAGACTTCCAGCGCATCGAGCGCGGCGACATGGGCTTCGGTCAGCTGCCATTCCTCGCCGCTGTAATGATTTTTCTGCGGCCCCAGCCACAGCCGCGCCAGGCGCGGCGCCTCCACTGCGGGATTGACCGGCACCGCCTTGAAACCGTGTTGTTCCGCCAGCCAGGTGGCGTAAAAGCCGCCCAGCGAACTGCCGACCAGAGTAACCGGCTGGCCCGCTGCGGCGAGTTGCCGCTCCACATCCTCGATGGTGATGGCCGGGTCGTGGGAGAGCGAAGGAATCAGCAACCGTCCCGCCAGCCCCAGTTCCGCCATGCGCGCCGCCAGCAGGCGGGCCTTGCGCGAGTCGGGCGAGCTGTTGAGGCCGTGGAGGTAAAGGATCACTGCGCCAGCGCGGCGAGGAGCTTTTCGTGGATGCCGCCGAAGCCGCCGTTGCTCATCACCAGGATATGGTCGCCGGGCTGCGCGGCGGCAGTCACGGCGGCGACCAGTTGCGCCAGATCGTCGTGGGCGGTGGCCTTGGCACCCAGCGGAGCGAGTGCGGCGGCGGCGTCCCAGCCGAGATTGGCGCCGTAGCAGAAAACCTGGTCGGCATCGGCCAGGCTGGCGGGCAGCGCGTCTTTCATCACCCCCAGCTTCATGGTGTTGGAACGCGGCTCCAGCACGGCGAGGATGCGCGCGCTGCCGACCTTGCGGCGCAGGCCGCCGAGGGTGGTGGCGATGGCGGTGGGATGGTGGGCGAAATCGTCGTAAACGGTGATGCCGTTGACCGTGCCGCGCACTTCCATGCGCCGCTTGACGTTGCGGAAGCGTGCCAGCGCGTCGATCCCGGTCGCCGCCGGCACCCCGGCATGGCGCGCGGCGGCGACCGCGGCCAGCGCATTCATGCGGTTGTGCTCACCGAGTAGATCCCAGCGCAGGGTTCCCTGGTATTCCTGTTTGAAGGCCACCGCTTCGGCAGCGCCGATGCTCCAGCCCTGCGGCGTGCCGAAGCGTTCCACCGGCGTCCAGCAGCCGCGCGCCAGTACCCGGTCGAGACTGTCCTCGCGCCCGTTGGCGACGATCAGGCCGCTAGCCGGCACGGTGCGCACCAGGTGGTGGAACTGGGTTTCGATGGCCGGGAGATCGGGGAAAATGTCGGCGTGGTCGAATTCCAAGTTGTTGAGCACGGCGGTGCGCGGGCGGTAATGAACGAACTTGGAACGCTTGTCGAAGAAGGCGGTGTCGTATTCGTCGGCTTCCACCACGAAGAACGGCGAGTCGGTGAGGCGCGCCGAGACGGCGAAATTCTGCGGCACGCCGCCGATCAGGAAGCCCGGATTGAGGCCGGCGTCTTCCAGTATCCACGCCAGCATCGCCGAGGTGGTGGTCTTGCCGTGGGTGCCGGCGACCGCCAGCGTCCACTTTTTACCCTCTCCCCCAGCCCCTCTCCCGCTCGCGGGAGAGGGGTTAAGGATGTTCTCGGCCAGCCATTGCGGGCCGGAGACGTAGGGCAGGCCGCGGTCGAGGATGGCTTCCATCAGCGGGTTGCCGCGCGAGACCACGTTGCCGATCACGTACACATCCGGTTCGAGGTTGATCTGCTCGGGGGAAAAGCCCTCGGTCAGCGCGATGCCCTGCGCTTCGAGCTGGGTGCTCATCGGCGGGTAGACATTGGCGTCGCAACCGGTGACGGTGTGTCCGGCCTGCTTGGCCAGCGCGGCGATGCCGCCCATGAAGGTGCCGCAGATGCCGAGTATGTGGATGTGCATGGTGGGTTCAGACTCCGAAATATTTGGCGTCGGGATGATGGACGATGATCGCGCTGGTCGAATCTTCCGGCCACAACTGGCTTTCGTCGCCCATCACCACGCCGATGCGTTCGGCGCCGAGCAAATCGAGGATCTTGTCCTGGTCGGCCAGGTTGGGGCAGGCCGGGTAGCCGAAGGAATAGCGGCTGCCGCGATAATGCTGCTTGATCAGGTCGTGGATGTCGCGCGCGTCTTCCATGCCGAAGCCGAGTTCGCTACGGATGCGCTTGTGGATGAATTCCGCCAGGCCTTCCGCGCCCTCGGCATTGAGGCCGTGCCAGTACAGGTATTCCTGGTAGACGTCGCGGCTGAACAGGTCGCGGGCAAAATCCGAGGCGTGCTGGCCGACCGTGACCAGCTGGAAAGCGACCATATCGATCTCGCCGCTGGCCGACGGACGGAAAAAATCGGCGATACACAGGTGGCGCTCGCTGGTCTGGCGCGGAAAAGGAAAACGGCAGCGTTCGCTACGCCCTTCCGGCTCGGCGTAGACGATCAGCTCGTCGCCCTCGGTCTGGCAAGGGAAGTAACCGTACACCGCCTGCGGACGCAGGATGTTTTCCGTTTCGCTTTGCTCAATCAGGCGGTTGAAGATCGGGTCGATTTCCTGCTTGGCCCAGGCGCGATATTCCTCCGTGCTTTTACCCTTGGGCTTGTAGCCCCACTGGAACTTGTACAGCGCGGTCTTGTTGATGTACGGCACGACCGCTTTCAGCGGGATGTGCTCGATGCATTTGGCGCCCCAGAACGGCGGGGTGGGAACGGGGTTGTCGGCGACAACGGCGGAGTGTGGGTTCATGCCGGCATTTTACCATGCGCCTTGCCGCATTATCGCCGCCGGGAAATGTGGGATATAATTTAGCCCATATTCCTCAAGACGTTCCGCAGAAAACCTCCTCCTTAATTTGTACACTATTTTCCTATGGCTCATCCATTTATAGAACGTCTGCGCCGGCATGTGCTGCTGTGCGACGGCGGCACCGGCACCCTGATCCAGGCACGCGACTGGGATATCGAGAAAGACTTCCTCGGCCTGGAAAACTGTTCCGAAGTGCTGGTGTTGACCCGCCCCGATTTTATCGAGGATGTCCACCGCGCCTATTTCGATGCCGGCGCGGACTGCGTGGAAACCAATACCTTCGGCGCCAACAAGGTGGTGCTGGCCGAATTCGATCTGGCCGACAAGACCTACGAAATCAGCCGCCGCGCCAGCGAAATCGCGCGCTGCCTGGCCGACGAATACGCCACCCCGGAATGGCCGCGCTTCGTGCTCGGTTCGGTCGGCCCCGGCACCAAGCTGGCCAGCCTCGGCCATCTCGATTACGACACGCTGGAGGATTCCTACGCCGAACAGGCGCGCGGAATGCTCGACGGCGGTATCGACGCCTTCCTGCTGGAAACCAATCAGGATCTGTTGACCATCAAGGCGGCGGTCAACGGCTGCAAGCAGGCGCGCAGCGAAAAAGGGCGCGAGGACGTGCCGATTTTCGTCCAGGTGACCATCGAAACCACCGGCGCGATGCTGGTCGGCAGCGACATCCAGGCAGCGATGGTGGCGATCGACGCGCTCGACGTGGACGGCATGGGGCTGAACTGCGCCACCGGCCCGACGGAAATGGCCGAGCATGTGAAGGCGCTGGGGGAACGCTGGCGCGGCTTCATCTCGGTGATGCCGAATGCCGGATTACCCATGCTGGTGGACGGCAAGACCGAATACCCGCTGATTCCGCAGGAACTGGCCGACTGGCACAAACGCTTTATCGAGGAAGACGGCATTAATCTGGTGGGCGGCTGTTGCGGCACCACCCCGGCGCATATCGCGGCAGTGCGCAAGATGCTCGACGCGCGCGCCGACAAGGCGCCGGTCGCGCGCACCCCCAGCTGGGAGCCGTCGGTGTCGTCGCTCTACAGCGCCGTGGCGTTGCGCCAGGAAAACGCCGTGTTCGCCATCGGCGAGCGCTCGAATGCCAACGGTTCGAAGAAGTTCCGCGATTTGCTCAACGCCGAGGATTGGGATGCGCTGGTGTCGATCGGGCGCGAACAGGTCAAGGAAGGTTCGCACGCGCTCGACGTGTGCGTGGCCTACGTCGGCCGCCCCGAAGCGCGCGACATGACCGAGGTGATCTCGCGCTATCGCGGCCAGGTGGCGGTGCCGCTGGTGATCGATTCCACCGAACTGCCGGTGATCGAAACCGCGCTCAAGCTGATCGGCGGCAAGGCGATCATCAACTCGATCAACTTCGAGGACGGCGAGGAAAAGGCCGCGCAGGTGCTGCGCCTGGCGAAGAAATTCGGCGCGGCGGTAGTGGCGCTGACCATCGACGAGCAGGGCATGGCCAAGGAAGTCGACGACAAGCTCAAGGTCGCCCATCGCCTCTACGATTTCGCGGTCAAGCAGCATGGCCTGCCGGCCTGCGACTTGCTGTTCGACCCGCTCACTTTCACCATCTGCACCGGCGTCGAGGAAGACCGCAACCACGGCATCAACACGCTGGACGCCATCGAGCGCATCGCCCGCGAATTGCCGGAATGCCAGATCATGCTGGGGCTGTCCAACATCAGCTTCGGCCTCAACGCCGCCGCGCGCCACGTGCTGAACTCGGTGTTTCTCGCCCACGCGGTCAAGCGCGGCATGACTGCGGCGATCATTCATGTTTCCAAGATCATGCCGCTGCACAAGATTTCCGATGAACACCGGCAGGCGGCGGAAGACCTGATCTTCAACCGCGCCCACGACGGACGCGATCCGCTACTGGCCTACGTCGACCTGTTCAAGGATGTCACCCTGGCGGTGACGGTCAAGGCCAAGCCGGCCAATATCGCCGAGGCGCTCAAGGCACGTATTATCGACGGCGACAAACAGGGCTTGCAGGCCGATCTCGACGAAGCGCTGAAAACCTACCCACCGCTCGACATCATCAACACCATCCTGCTCGACGGCATGAAAGTGGTGGGCGAATTGTTCGGCAGCGGCGAAATGCAGCTGCCTTTCGTGCTGCAAAGCGCCGAAACCATGAAAGCTTCGGTCGCCTATCTCGAACCGTTCATGCAGCGTGCGGCGGGCTCGCACAAAGGCACCATGGTGCTCGCCACGGTGAAAGGCGACGTGCACGACATCGGCAAAAACCTGGTGGACATCATCCTCACCAACAACGGCTACAACGTCGTCAACATCGGCATCAAACAGCCGCTCGACGCCATCCTCAAGGCGGCGCATGAGCATCACGCGGACGCCATCGGGATGTCCGGCCTGCTGGTGAAATCGACGGTGATCATGAAGGATAACCTGGAGGAAATGCGCAAGCTCGGCATGGTCACCCCGGTGATCCTCGGCGGTGCCGCGCTGACGCGCAAATACGTGGAAGCCGACTGCTGCGCCGTGTATCCGGGCGTGCATTACGCCAAGGATGCTTTTGCCGGACTCAGGCTGATGGATCAGTTGATGGCCGGAAGATAAAAAACAGTTGGTATTTAGCGCGCCTTGCTATATATTTTGCTTATGCGGTCATAAATAAAATATTGGCAAGGTGTGCGAAAATGCATATTTCCCTGTTCTGGAAGCGATGTTGAGGCGACAGCCTGGCTGTACCCCTGTTGCCTTTTTCACATCACTGGAGAAACCTCATGCAACACCTCACCCCCAAGCAGGCTTACGAGTTCCTGCAAAGCAATCCCGAAGCAGTATTTATCGACGTGCGCAGCGAGATCGAATTCCTGTTCGTCGGCCATCCCGATAATTCCATCCTGATCCCCTGGTACGACGGCCCGGACTGGGAAATCAACCCGGATTTCGTCGCCCATGCGAAAAAGGCCGCCAGCATGAATCGTCCGCTGGTGCTGATTTGCCGCAGCGGACGGCGCTCCATCGAGGCCGGGCAGGCGCTGGAGCAGGCTGGGATGACGGATGTATATAATGTTCTGCACGGCTTCGAGGGTGAACTGGACAACGATCATCATCGCAATTCGGTGAACGGTTGGCGTTTCGAAGGCCTGCCGTGGAAGCAAACCTGACCCCCTGTTAACCCATAGCCGTTTGCCGCTTTTCGGCGCATAATCCCCTCATCGTTTCGATCGAAGGGAACTCCCGGAAAGTGGCGACAGTCGAGCTTCTCAAGCACAATCTGGCCATCGAGCCGGATCTGCAGAACTTTCTCCATTTCATCCTGACGGCAGTCAAGGCCTTGGAAGGGAATCCTTTTGCCGGAGCGTCCTCTACCGTGGACCTGGTGCAGCAACTGCGCGCGGACGGCGCGGCGAGCGGCTGTCCCTTGCCCGCCCGGCTGGTACTGGACGGGGTACAGCTGCAAGTCGAATGGGGCGAGTCCGCTAGCCGGGTGATCGTCACCCTGAACAAGCTTCCTTCCGAACAAATTGCCGCCAACCTGCACCGCGAATTCCAGCGCTCCACCGAAGCCATCGATCCTGCCATCCTGCTCCAGCGCAATGCCGAGATGGTGCGCTACCTGGATGAAACGCGCGCCCGCACCGAAAAGGAAATCGAGGTCATGCAGCAAGTGCTGGCCGAACGCCAGGAAGAACTGCGGGCGTCGTTGCGTCAGGCGGAAACCGATCCTTTGACCGGCTTGTACAACCGCCGCGCTTTCGATGAAAAAATCGAGCATGCCTTTCGTCGCGTGCTGCGCCAAGGACACGAAGAGTTGTCGCTGGTGCTGCTCGATCTGGATTTTTTCAAACAGGTCAACGACGAGCATGGCCACCAGTTCGGCGATGCCTATCTCAATAAAGCGGCGCAAGCGATGCTGGACGCCATTCGCAGCGATGTGGACCTGGCCTTCCGCACCGGCGGCGACGAATTTGCGATGCTGCTGTTTGCCGATGGCTCCACCAGCTGCAAGCGGGCGCTGGAAGTGCTGAAGTCGATGAACAACAAGGTCAGCGTGGGCATCGCGACGATTTGCAGCGAAGCGCACCAGTTCGAAACCACCGAGGATTTCATCCGTTGCGCCGATGACGCCCTCTATCAGGCCAAACGCTCTGGACGTGGCCGGGTGGTGGTGAGTTCTTGCCAGGGCGAGGGTTACGTCGGCTGCGCCGAACACTGTGCCCAATCGGAGAAATATGTTAAGCGAGCGTAAGTTGTATTCCCATTCCATGCCCAGCGCCGCCGGTAAAGGTGAGGCCCGCAATAAACCATCGGACGAGGTAGTAGACAGCATCACCGCCAGCAAATTGCTCTACACCGGTGCGGTGCAAGGCGAAAGTGCGATTATCCTGTTGCGTTCCCGCTTATTGTCGGTCGCGCAGCGTCTCGGTTTTCCCGATGCCCAGCGCGAAAACATGGCGTTGGTGGCGGCGGAAATGGTCAGCAACCAAGTCAAATATGCCGGCAACAAAGGTCAGATCCAAATCTGGCAGCAGCCGGGTCCAGTGCTGGACATCCTGGCGCTCGATTATGGGCCGGGCATTGCTAATTTGCAGCAGGCGCAACAAGACGGCTTTTCTTCCTCGCGTACCTTGGGCAAGGGTTTGGGCAGCATCCAGCGCCTGGCCGATGAGGCGGCGATTTACACCCAAACCGGCAGCGGCCCCCACCTCAAATGGACCGGCACGGCGGTCTTGGCGCGTTTCCGGCCGGTACGCGAAACCCGCAAACCGAGCGCGGATCCAGTCGAGATCGGATTGTTTTCCCGCGCCTTGTCGGATGATCGTTACAATGGCGACCGTATTTATCTCAAGCGTGACGGCCAAACCTTGCGCTGGCTGCACCTCGACGGGCTGGGCCACGGCGAAAACGCGCAGAGCACCACCGCCGACCTGGCCGAACATTTGCTCGACAAGGATCCCGCCGCCGCGCTGGCCTCGGTCGACCAGCACTTGCGCGGGACACGCGGCGCGGTAGCCCTGATCGGCGAAATGACTTTCGCCTCGGGCGAGTTGCAGTTGTTAGGCGTAGGCGACATGCACGCGGTGATTCATAATCACAACCGCTTGCACAAAGTGTCCTTTGCACCCGGCGTACTCGGCCAGGAACATAAATCACCGACGCCGTTCCGGGAAACCTTCGAACACCGCGGGATTATCCTGACCGCCAGCGACGGCATCCGCCGCAGTTGGGATGAATCGTCCTTTCCGGGGTTGTTCAACCAGTCGCCGCAATTGATTGCCTACGTGCTGGGGAATATCATGGGCAGAATTTCAGACGACCAGTCGCTCTGCGTCGTTAGAATCAACTAGAAGGAGACCGTTGTGGCTAAAAATCAGAACAAGTTCAGTTCCCGCCTGATCGGCTTGCTGAAAACGCAGATCGGCAACATTACCGGCGCCATCGAGAAAGAGGGCCGCTTACTGTTCGGCGGCAGCAACAACTTGATGAGCAGCGATGAAATTTCCGATTTCAGTATCGAGTTCTTTCAGTTGCTGGTGGCGCTGCTGGAATCGAAAGATCCGCTCGACGACGCCTCTCCCCAGTTCCATGCGCTGGAAATGTTCTTCAATAACCTGTCGCGCCAGATTCTGGTGCGCGGCGGACGCGTCGAAGACCTGGTGCGCTTCAACCAGTTCATGCAGCGCGCGTTGATCGAGGCGCTGGAAAACGACCAGAAAGGCAGCGCCGAGGAAGAAGGACACGGCAAGCCGGGCTGGGCCAAAGTAGAGGAGATGCAACAAACCAGCCAGCAGGATTTTACCGAACTGAAGACCGTCCTGCTGTTCCTCTCGACCACCTTCAACGAGTTGAATCTGGCGGTGTTCCAGGCTTACCTGGAGGAAAAGGAAAAAACCATTCACGCTCAGGAAGCCGAACTGCGCGAAACCGCCACGCCGATCACCGAAATCTGGGATGGCGTGCTGACGCTGCCGATTATCGGCACGCTCGACTCCAGCCGCACCATGCTGGTGATGGAGGCACTGCTCAACCGCATCGCCCAGGAACGCGCCCATGCCGTGGTAATGGATCTGACCGGGGTAAAAAATATCGACTCGCAGGTTTCTCACCATCTCATCCAGATGGTGCGTGCAGTGCAACTGATGGGCGCTGACGCAATCCTTACCGGCATCCGCCCGGAAATCGCCCGCGCCCTCACCAGCCTCAACATCGACCTGAGCAGCGTCACCACGCGCGCCACTTTGTCCGATGGCCTGAAAGAAGCTTTCCGCCGCATGGGGATACAGGTCAGCCACAAGGTCTCCTGAGGAACGTCGGATGAGTGTTAGCGGGCTGCACCTGACACCGATAGGCAACGGCGCCATGCTGCTGGAGCCTTCTCTGGCACTCGATGTCGGCAATACCCATGCGATGCTGGAAGGGATAGTCCGGCGCTTGCAGCAGACCAAGGCCGCGCGCCTTTACTACGATCTGGAACAGCTGGCGATTATCGAGCCGCTTTATTACAATTGGCTGAACATGCTGGCGCGCGCCTGTCATACGGTCAATGTCAAAATGACATGCATTCACATGCAGCCCACTGCCGCCTTTGCGCTGGCACGCTACATGGAGCAGCCCCCGGAATTCGAGACGGGAATGGAAGTCGATGGATGGAACAGGGAGAATAAATAATGTCTTTTCTCGATGAACTGAAACAGGAGGCCGAGGCCAGGAAACAACAAGCCCTCGAATCCACCCAAACCCGGATGCGCCTGGAAGAGTTGCGCATGTCCATGGTGGAGAACAAGGTGCGCGAGATGTACCAGTATCTCAATGACCTGGCGAAACAGCTCAACGATCTCAAGCTGCCGCTTTACCGCGATTACTATATCGAGGGCATCGGTCAGGACGTCAAGCTGTTGCAGTGCGATTACAAATTGGCGATCAAGAACATCACGATCGAGCACAAGGATCACCTGAAGGAGGTGACGTTCGGCTTCAAGTGCTCCGCCGACAAGACCTACACCATTGAAAAGGACAACCCGACCGCGATTGAACGGCAGAAGGAATACCTGTGGCGCAACGGCATCAAGTTCGAATATGCCGAATTCAAAAACGAGCGCGGCTACGTGTATCGCGGCGTATTCACGGTGCCGGCGATCGTCCCGGTGAGCTTCCAGGTCAGCGGCGATTTCGACAACGCCAACATCGCCATTACCATGAAAAACTTCAATATGCTGGGCGGCAGCGAGTACGTTTACGACCCGGAACAAATCGACGGCGCATTCATGGATGAATTCGCCAAATACCTGCTCGACAAGCCGAACAGCTTCAGCAAATTCGGCACGCGCCGCGGCTAATACGATGGATATCACCCCGCTGTTCAAGCTGATGGCCGAAAAAAGGGCCTCCGACCTGTTTTTCTCGGCCGGTGCGCCGATCACCATCAAGATCGAAGGGGTTGCGCGCCCGGTCAACAATCAGGTTCTCGACCCGGCGAACACCAAGACCATCGCTTACAACCTGATGAACGAGGCGCAGCGACAAGCTTTCGAAGCCACGCTGGAGATGAATTTCGCCCATGGCGTGCCGGATGTCGGGATCTTCCGTGTCAACGTATTTCGCCAACGCAACTCGGTCGCGATGGTGATCCGCCTGATTCCCAGCGTCATCCCCGATATCGAGTCGCTCGGCGTGCCGCCGGTGATGAAGGACATGGCGATGGAAAAACGCGGGCTGATCCTGATCGTCGGCGCCACCGGTTCGGGTAAATCCACCACCCTGGCGGCGATGATCGACCACCGCAACATCAATAAAAACGGCCATATTCTGACCATCGAAGACCCGGTCGAGTTCGTCTATCAGCACAAAAAATCCATCGTCAACCAGCGCGAAGTCGGACTGGACACCCAATGTTTCCACAATGCGCTGGTCAACGCGATGCGCGAGGCGCCGGACATGATCCTGATCGGTGAAATCCGCGACAAGGAAACCATGCAGCACGCCATGACCTATGCCCAGACCGGCCACTTGTGCCTGTCCACGCTGCACGCCAATAACAGCTACCACGCGATGAACCGCATCATCAACTTCTTCCCGTTCGAGGCGCGCCCCAGCTTGTTGCTGGACCTGTCGATCAGCCTGAAATGCGTGGTGTCGCAACGCCTGGTACGCGGCGTGGATGGCAAGCGCGTGCCGGCCGTGGAGGTGCTGATGAATACCACCCACATCGCCGAACTGATCAAGGACGGGCGGGTGGACGAAATCAAGGAGGCGATGGAAAAAAGCATGAGCCCCGGTTCGCAGACCTTCGAGCAGGCACTGTTCCAGCTTTATTCGTCAGGCAAGATCAGCCTGGATGAGGCGATGGCCAATTCCGACTCGCCGACCAACCTGTCCTGGTTGATCAACAACTCCGCGCCGTCCACCGAACGGAAAGACGAGAAACAAACCGAAGTTCCTCCAGGGGAAAACAGTTTTGCGGGATTTACCCTGAATTCCGAAATGTTGGATAAAAACTAGCAATAAAGCTTCAGCATCACCAGCCCGGTAATCCCGATAAATAAAGCGACCCCCAGGAAAATCAGCAGCCACCCTTTTTTAACCGGGAAGCCGCGTTTTTTGTTGTCGAAGTAGGTGAAGCCCTCCCCCATCGCCACCAGGCCGCCGAACACGAAGATGATGAAAATGTTGAACATCAGATAGGCGGGGAGATCCCCCATGCGACCGCAACTCATGCGCGCCATGTCGAAGTTGGTCAGCATCACCATGCCGCCCACCAGAATACCCAGCAGCGCCAGTCCGATGCCGGTCAGCACCCAGAAATCCCGGCTGGTCAGCATTTGCCAGATTTCGTTTATATGTTCGTCGTCATCTCTTCTGGCCATGCTATTTCCTTTCAAAGCGCCGGTATTGAATCGCTTCCGCGATATGTTGGCTACGGATAGTTTGATTATCGGATAAATCGGCAATGGTGCGCGCAACTTTAAGAATACGGTGATAAGCGCGTGCAGAAAGATCCAGCCGGCCAATCGCCTGCTTGAGTAATTGTGCGCCCTCCACGTCCGGTTCGCAGAAACATTCGATTTCCTTGGTACCCAGCTCGGCGTTGGCCTTTTTCTGGCGCGCCTGTTGGCGCCGATAGGCAAGCTCCACGCGGTCGCGGATCGCCGTACTGCTTTCTCCACTGGTCTTGCGGGTCAGATCGCCTTCCGGCAGCGCGGGAACCTCGATTTGCAGGTCGATACGATCCAGCAGCGGCCCGGAAATCCGACCGCGATAGCGACCGATCTGATCCGGCGTGCAATGACATTTGCCGTTGGGGTGGCCGAGATAGCCGCACGGGCAAGGATTCATCGCCGCGACCAGTTGAAACCGGGCGGGAAACTCGGCCTGGCGGGCGGCACGGGAAATCGTGATGCGCCCGGATTCCAATGGCTCGCGCAAGACTTCCAGCACCCTGCGGTCGAATTCCGGGAATTCGTCGAGAAACAGCACGCCGTGATGCGCCAGCGAAACTTCGCCGGGCCGCGGATTACCACCCCCGCCCACCAGCGCCACCCCTGACGAAGTGTGGTGCGGCGTGCGAAAATTGCGGCGTTTCCAGTTGGCAACACGGAAGCCGTCGTTGCCGAGCGACTGCACCGCGGCAGATTCCAGCGCCTGCTCGTCGGTCATCGCCGGCAGGATGCCGGGCAGGCGCGATGCCAGCATGGTCTTTCCGCTACCCGGCGGGCCGGACATCAGGATGCTGTGACCGCCGGCAGCAGCGACTTCCAGCGCGCGCTTGGCATGGGTCTGCCCTTTCACATCGCTGAAGTCGGGGTAATGGCCGTCGTTCGGTGCAGACGGCTCTCCGACATGCCGCGCCAGCAAGGTCTGACCGGAAAGATGGGCGCAGACTTCGAGCAGCGAACCCGCCGGATAGACCTGCGCATCGCGCACCAGCGCGGCTTCGTCGCCATTATCGCGCGGCAGCACGAATGCCCGCCCATCTTTGCAGGCCTTGTAAGTCATCGCCAGAGCGCCGCGGATCGGGCGTAGCTCTCCGGTCAAAGCCAGTTCGCCGGCGAATTCATAGTCCTTGAGCTTGGCTGCGGCAAGCTGCCCGGAGGCCGCCAGAATACCCAATGCAATCGGCAGATCGAAACGCCCGCTTTCCTTGGGCAAATCCGCCGGCGCCAGGTTGATGGTAATCCGCCGCGCAGGGAACTCGTAGCGCGAATTGAGCAGGGCGGAACGCACGCGATCCTTGCTTTCCTTGACCTCGGCTTCCGGCAGGCCGACGATGGTGAAACTCGGCAGTCCGTTGGACAGATGCGCCTCGACCACCACCGATGGCGCCTCCATTCCAGCAAGTGCACGACTATAAAGGACGGCCAAGGACATCGGCAGCTTAGCTGGTCTGCTGCAATTGTTTTTCCAGCGACGCAACACGCGCCTCCAGCGACTCTACCATTTCGCGCGTTTTAAGCAGCACCGCTTGTTGCACCTCGAATTCCTCGCGCGGTACCAGATTGAATTTGCTTGCGACATTCTGCGCCACGGCCCGCAGATTTTTTTCGATATCCTTGGCCGGACTGCCGGCCAGCAATTCACTGATCTTTGCGCCGATTTCTTCCAATGGGGTTGATTTCATGCAAACTCTTTTCGCTTAAGCTAAATACGCAGTGTACCAAAAAATTCTTTTGGCATAACACGATATGGATGCACTGTTTTGGTGCTTGTGCCGTGCGGGCTGCTTCAAAGTGGCGCCTATATCCAACGCGGAATTAATGTGTCGTTTATATTGCATTGTAATTAAAAGAAATATAGCGTTGGCACAACAAATGCTAATAGTTCATCGCATTGATTTTTTCGACACTCTTAGAAGAAAGGATTTTAATTATGAGCAAACTGACTTATTCCCTGATTCTGGCTGCGCTGGCTGGCTTGTCCACAGCTTCCGCTTTCGCTGCCGACGCGCCTGCCGCACCGACCCCGGAGCATACGCTGACCGGCAACGTCGGCCTGTTCAGCCAGTACATCTACCGCGGGATTACCCAAACCAACGAAAAACCGGCGCTGCAAGGCGGTTTCGATTACGCCCACAGCAGCGGCCTGTATGCCGGCATCTGGGGTTCCAACGTGAGCTGGATCAGCGATCCGGGCAACGGCGTCAGCGCCAGCCTGGAACTGGACACCTACTTCGGTTTCAAGAACAGCTTTGCCGAAGATTTCAGCTACGACGTGGGTTTCCTGCGCTACAACTACCCCGGCAGCTACCCCGCCGGCTTCGTCAAGCCAGACACCAACGAACTCTACGGACAGCTGGGCTACAAATGGGTCACCCTGAAATATTCGCATAGCCTGGGCGATACCTTCGGCATTGCCAACAGCAAGAACACCAACTACCTCGACCTGTCCGCCAGCTTCGAAGTGGCCGACAAGCTGACCTTGGGCCTCCATGCCGGCAAACAGACCTTCAAAGGCGACACCGCCGGCGTCAGCAACGACTCGCTGTTCACCTATACCGATTACAAAGTATCCCTGACCAAGGACATCAGCGGCTACCTGGTCGGCGTGGCGTACACCGACACCGATGCCAAGGATGCCGGCTATTTCATTCCGGCGACCGGCAAGAACAATGGCCGCAACCAGTTCGTCGTTTCGGTATCCAAGTCGTTCTAAGCCCAGGCCAGTGTTAATCCCATCAATCAAGGAGCGAACATGAAACAGGTTACCGCAATTATCAAGCCGTTCAAGCTTGACGAGGTACGCGAAGCCCTTTCCGCAATCGGCGTTCAGGGCATCACGGTTACCGAAGTCAAGGGCTTTGGCCGGCAAAAAGGGCACACCGAGCTATACCGTGGCGCCGAATACGTGGTGGATTTTCTGCCCAAGGTGAAAATCGAAGCCGCAGTTCAGGCAGACATGGTGGATCGGGTCATCGAAGCCATCGAGAAATCGGCCAAAACCGGCAAGATCGGCGACGGCAAGATTTTCGTCTTCGATGTCGAGCAGGTCGTACGCATCCGTACCGGCGAAACCGGCCCGGAAGCGCTCTAACCCTATCCCAAGGAGATAAGACCATGAAACGTTTGTGCAATATCTTGTTGTTTCTAGGCGTACTGATGTGGGGTGGGATGTCACTGGCTGACGAACCCGCCAAAGCCCCTGCTGACGCTGCCGCAGTTGTGACCGCACCGGTCGCGGCACCCGCCGCAGCCCCGGCTGAGGCCGCCCCTGCCGCCGAACCGGTGGCAAAAAAACTGGACACCGGCAACACCGCCTGGATGCTCACCTCCACCGCGCTGGTGCTGTTCATGACCATTCCCGGTCTGGCGCTGTTCTACGGCGGCATGGTGCGCAAGAAAAACGTGCTCGCCACGCTGATGCAAAGTTTCGCCATCACCTGCCTGGTCACCATCATCTGGATGGTGGCGGGCTATAGCTTGGCATTCCGCGACGGCGGCCCGTTCCTCGGCGGCCTCGACCGGCTATTCCTCAACGGCATGGGCGTGGGCGACTTCTCCGGTACCGATGGGCAGAACATCCCGGAATCGGTTTTCATGGTCTTCCAGATGACCTTCGCGATCATCACCCCGGCACTGATCGCCGGTGCCTTTGCCGATCGCATGAAGTTCTCCGCGATGCTGTGGTTCATCGGCGCCTGGTCGCTGCTGGTGTACTCCCCGGTAGCGCACTGGGTATGGGCGGTCAACGCTGATCCGAATGTGGGCGGCTGGCTGGCCACCAAGGGCGTGCTGGACTATGCCGGCGGTACGGTGGTGCACATCAACGCCGGTATCGCCGGCCTGGTTGCGGCGATCGTGCTGGGCAAGCGCGTCGGTTACGGCAAGGAGCCGATGGCACCGCACAACTTGGTGCTGACCATCGTCGGTGCAGCGATGTTGTGGGTCGGTTGGTTCGGCTTCAACGCCGGTTCCGCAGTGGCGGCCGACGGTCGCGCCGGGATGGCGATGGCGGTCACGCAAATCGCTACCGCAGCTGCGGCACTGGCCTGGATGTTTGCCGAATGGATGGGCAAGGGCAAGCCTTCGGTGCTGGGTATCGCATCCGGTGCAGTGGCGGGTCTGGTGGCGATCACACCGGCTTCCGGCTTCGTCGGCCCGATGGGCGCGCTGATCATCGGCCTGGTTGCCGGCGGGGTGTGCTTCTGGGGCGCGACTTCGCTCAAGCGCATGATGGGTTATGACGATTCGCTGGATGCCTTCGGCGTACACGGCGTGGGCGGCATCGTCGGCGCCATCCTGACCGGCGTGTTCGCGGTCAAGGACATCGGCGGCACCGCCGGCCTGCTGGAAGGCAATGGCGGCCAGGTGGTCACCCAGCTATTCGGCGTCGGCGTGACCGTGGTTTACGGTTTGGTGATGACCTTCATCATCCTCAAGGTAATCGACATGGTGGTCGGCCTGCGAGTCAGCGAAGAAGAAGAACGCGAAGGGCTGGATGTCAGCCTGCACGGGGAGCGCGTCGAATAACGGTTTTTCTCTACTCCTCCGAAGTGGAAATTTTGGGCGCCTGCGGGCGCCCTTTTTTTCTCATAGACGGTTTCTTGTTCAAGCGAAAAATCTGGCCGACCGTCGATTATTCCCGGACATTCGTGTAAATTCGGAATAGAACATCATCTTCAGCCAACGGAACCCCCATGCCCTCAGAAAGCTTTATCGCAGGCAAAGATGCCTCGCTGGAATCGACCATCGACACCCTGCAAGCCAAGCTGGCAGCCCTGGGTTTTCATGTGGAGGAACGTTCCTGGCTGAATCCGGTGGCGAACATCTGGTCGGTGCATGTCGCCGAGCGCGACTGCCCGCTGCTGTTCACCAACGGCAAGGGTGCATCGCGTCTGGCGGCACTGGCAAGTGCGCTGGGCGAGTTTTTCGAGCGCATGAGCTGCAATTATTTCTGGACCCACTATTACCTGGGCGAAGACATCGCCCAGCGCGCGTACACCCATTATCCGCAGGAACAATGGTTTGCGCTGGATGCCGGCGACAGCTGGCCGGAAGGCCTGCTCACGGCGGAACTGCGCGAATTCTACAACCCCGAAGGCAGCATCGAAGCCGCGATGCTGGTCGATGCCAACTCCGGCAACGCCGAGCGCGGCATTTGCGCGCTGCCCTACACCCGTCAGCGCGACGGCGCCACGGTGTGGTTTCCGGTCAACATCATCGGCAACCTGTATGTCAGCAACGGCATGTCGGCCGGCAACACCCCGGCCGAGGCGCGCACCCAGGCGCTGGCGGAGATTTTCGAGCGCCACGTCAAATTCCGCATCATCAGCGAAGGCCTGTGCCTGCCCGATGTCCCGGAAGCGGTGATCGCCCGTTACCCGCGCATGGCGGAAGACATCCGTGCGCTACGCGCCGCCGGGTTCGGCATCCTGGTCAAGGATGCCTCGCTGGGCGGGCAGTACCCGGTGATGAACGTGACCCTGCTCAACCCCGCCGACCACGGCTGTTTCACCAGTTTCGGCGCGCATCCGCGCTTCGAGATCGCCCTTGAGCGCGCCCTCACCGAATTGCTGCAAGGGCGCGGCCTGGATGCGCTGGGCGGCTTTCCCGAGCCGGGTTTCGACCTGGAAGAAATCGCCAGCTCGCCCAACCTGGAAATTCATTTCGTCGATTCCAGCGGTATCGTCAGCTGGAATTTCCTCGGCGACACGCCCGATTTCGAATTCTGCGACTGGAATTTCAGCACCACCACCGAGGAAGACTACGCTTGGCAACTGGCGCGCCTCCATGAAGAACAACGCGAGGTCTACATTGCCGACTTTACCCATCTCGGCGTCTACGCCTGCCGCATCCTGGTACCCGGCATGTCGGAGATTTACCCGGTCGACGACCTGGAATGGGAGAACACCAGCGTTGGCAATGCGATCCGCTCCGCTATCCTGCACCTGCCGGAGTTGGACGAAGAGGAGTGCGCCGAGCTGCTGGAAACCCTGAACGAACTCGGCCTTGACGATCAACGCCCGGTCGCCGGACTGATCGGGCTGGCGCCGGATGCCGGAACGCTGTGGGAAGACCTGCGGGTGGGCGAGTTGAAAACCCTGCTGGCGCTGGCCATCGGCGACGAGGAAGCAATCCGCGAAGGCTGCGACTGGATCCGCCATTTCGAGCAGTTAAACGAACCGCGCCGCCGCGTTTACCGCTGCATCGAAAGCCTGCTTAACCTCGATCGCGGCGCCCGTTATCTGGATGCGCTACGCCACCTGTACGGCGCAGACGCGCTGCAACAGGCGCAAGCGCTGTTGAGCCGGAAATTGCGTTTCTTCGGGCTGGAGGCGCCGGGAATGGCGCTGGCCGGGTGCGATATGCACCAGCGTTTGCTGGCGGCCTACCGCAAAGTGCATAAAGCATGATAAGTCGTTGCGCTGGCTGTATTTTCAGGAGTTTTCCCGCTTGCGGCGGGCGCGGAATGAGCGGCTGTACCCGCCCAACCCGTTTTCGGCAGGATCGTTTGGGATTACAATAAGCACCTTTCGGCAAAAGCATTTTCGCAACATGCAAATCGGTTCCCACTCCTTGAACAATCTGGTCGTTGCGCCCATGGCGGGCGTGACCGACCGTCCCTTCCGCCAGCTGTGCCGGCGCATGGGCGCAGGGCTGGCGGTATCCGAGATGGTGGCGTCGAATTCCCTGCTTTACGGCAGCGCCAAGACCCAGCGGCGCGCCAACCATGCCGGCGAACCGGGGCCGGTGTCGGTGCAGATCGTCGGCAGCGACCCGGCGATGCTGGCCGAAGCGGCCCGCTACAACGTGGATAGAGGCGCCCAGATCATCGACATCAACATGGGCTGCCCGGCGAAAAAAATCTGCAATGTCATGGCCGGTTCGGCGCTGCTCAAGGATGAAGCATTGATCGGCCGCATCCTGGAAGCGGTGGTCAACGCGGTGGAAGTGCCGGTAACGCTGAAAACCCGCACCGGCTGGGACAGGGACAACAAGAACGTACTGACGGTGGCACGCATCGCCGAAAATTCCGGCATCCGGGCGCTGGCCGTGCATGGACGCACTCGCGCCGACGGCTATTCGGGCGAGGCGGAATACGAAACGATCGCCGCGGTCAAAGCCAGTATCGGCATTCCGCTGATCGCCAACGGCGACATCACCACCCCGCAAAAAGCCCGCCAGGTTCTCGACGCGACCGGCGCCGACGCGATCATGATCGGACGCGCCGCCCAGGGACGGCCCTGGATATTCCGCGAAATTTCGCACTACCTGGCGACCGGCGAACTCTTGCCCAAACCCGGCGTGGTGGAAATCCGCACCATCCTGGTCGAGCACCTGCACGATCTCTACGAGTTTTACGGCGAAGTGGCGGGAACCCGGATGGCGCGCAAACATATTTCCTGGTACACCAGGGGCTTGCCCGACTCGGCGGCATTCCGTCATGCCATGAACCAGCTGCAAAGCAGCCGCGAACAACTGCAAGCCATCGATCAGCTGTTCAGCGCAGCGATGGATGAAGAAAACAACCATACATTCAGGGAGCGATTGGCCGCATGATTAACGAAAACGAACTGGCTGCCTGCGTATGGAAGGCCATGGACGATTACTTCCGCCACCTCGACGGTGAAAAACCCAGCGCGGTTTATGATATGGTCATTAATCATGTGGAAAAACCCCTACTGCAATTCATTCTGAACCATGCCCAGGGCAATCAGACCAAAGCCGCCGAAATCCTCGGCCTGAACCGCAATACCTTGCGCAAGAAAATAAACGAACACGGGATCAAATAATATGGCAGCCATCCAGCGCGCGCTCCTCAGCGTTTCCGACAAAACCGGCCTGATCGCCTTCGCCCGCGCGCTCTCCCAGCAGGGCGTCGAACTCCTTTCCACCGGCGGCACCGCCAAAGCCATCCGCGAGGCCGGCTTGGCCGTGATCGAAGTCGCCGATTACACCGGTTTTCCCGAAATGCTCGACGGGCGGGTGAAAACCCTGCACCCGAAAGTTCATGGCGGCATCCTGGCGCGCCGCGACCTGCCGGAGCACATTGCCGCGATGGAGAAGCACAGCCTGCCCTACATCGACCTGGTGTGCGTCAATCTCTACCCCTTCCGCGAAACCGTGGCCAAGCCCGGCTGCACGCTGGAAGACGCGATCGAGAACATCGATATCGGCGGCCCGGCGATGGTGCGCTCCTCGGCGAAGAACCACGCCTTCGTCAGCATCGTCACCGACCCCGCCGACTACCCGACCGTGTTGGCGGAAATGGCCGCCAACGGCGGTGCAGTGAGCGACGCCACGCGCTTCTCGCTGGCGGTGAAGGCTTTCGAACATACCGCTGCTTACGACGGCGCGATTGCCAACTACTTCGGCGCGATTGTCGAAAACGGCAAGCCGGAAGGCTACCCGCGCACTTTCAATCTCCAGTTCAAGAAAGCGCAGACCATGCGCTACGGCGAGAACCCGCATCAGGATGCGGCGTTTTACGTTGCCGCGGGAGAAAACGAGGCGAGCATCGCCACCGCCCGCCAGTTGCAAGGCAAGGAATTGTCCTACAACAACATCGGCGATGCCGATGCGGCGCTCGAATGCGTCAAGCAGTTCGATGCGGCGCCGGCCTGCGTGATCGTCAAACACGCCAACCCGTGCGGCGTGGCCTACGGCAAGAACCTGCTGGAAGCCTATGAGCGCGCCTACCAGACCGACCCCGAGTCGGCCTTCGGCGGCATCATCGCCGTCAACGGCGAGCTGGACGGCGAAACCGCCCATGCCATCGTCGAGCGCCAGTTCGTCGAAGTGATCATTGCCCCCAAGGTGTCGCAAGAGGCCATCGCCATCGTCGCGGCGAAAAAGAACGTGCGTCTGCTGGAATGCGGACTATGGCCCAAGGAGCCGGGCCAACGTCTCGATTTCAAGCGGGTCAACGGCGGTCTGCTGGTGCAGGAAGCCGACCTTTCCCTATATAACGAACTCAAGGTGGTGAGCAAGCGTGCGCCGACCGAAGCGGAAATGTCCGACCTGCTGTTCGCCTGGCGCGTGGCCAAATTCGTCAAGTCCAACGCCATCGTTTACGCCAGCGACAAAATGACCATCGGCGTCGGCGCCGGCCAGATGAGCCGGATCAACTCTGCGCGCATCGCCGCAATCAAGGCCGAACACGCCAAACTGGAAGTGCGCGGCTCGGTGATGGCCAGCGACGCCTTCTTCCCGTTCCGCGACGGCATCGACTCGGCGGCCAAGGCCGGCATTGCCGCGGTGATCCAGCCGGGCGGCTCGATGCGCGACGAGGAAGTGATCGCGGCGGCGGACGAGCACGGCATGGCGATGGTGTTCACCGGTATGCGCCATTTTAGGCATTGATCGCGGCTCATGCCGACCATAGCGAAAATTTCGGGGGCGTACCGTTTTTTCTTTTATAGTTTCGATTGCAACGAACCCGTGCATGTTCATGTAAAACGCGAGCGCTTTACCTGCAAATTCTGGCTCAAGCCGGTCACGCTCGCAGGCAACGAAGGGTTTGCGCCAAACGAACTGAGCCGCATCCGGGCGTTAATTGTTCAACATCGTGCTTACATCATGGAGGCGTGGCATGAACACTGTGGCCATTGAATACGAATATCCCCGCATCATGGATGTGGCGGTAGGTAACGACGTCATTACCGCCCAATTGAGCGACGGGCGCAGCGTCAGCGTCCCATTGGCATGGTCGTGGCGCTTGTCGGAAGCCACGCCGGCACAACGCACCCATTATGAAATCATCGGCTCCGGGCAGGGTGTGCATTGGCCGGAAGTCGACGAAGACATCAGTGTGGCGGGAATGTTACACGGCGTTCCGGCGCACAAACAATAAAGACAGACAACTTGAGCCTAGAAATATCATGAAAATTCTGGTTATCGGCAACGGCGGACGCGAGCACGCTCTCGCCTGGAAACTGGCGCAGAGCCCGCGTTCTACCAAGGTCTTCGTCGCGCCCGGCAATGCCGGCACCGCGCTGGAACCCGATCTGACCAACGTGGCGATCACCGCCATTCCCGAGTTGGTGGATTTCGCCAAGCGGGAAAAAATCGCGCTCACCGTGGTCGGCCCCGAAGCCCCGCTGGCCGCCGGAGTGGTGGATGCCTTCCGCGCCGAGGGCCTGAAAATTTTCGGCCCGACCAAGGTGGCCGCCCAGTTGGAAAGCTCCAAGGATTTCGCCAAGGCATTCATGGTGCGGCACAACATTCCCACCGCTGCCTACGCCACCTTCACCGATGCCGCGTTAGCCCACACCTACATCGACCGGCAGGGTGCGCCCATCGTGATCAAAGCCGACGGCCTGGCTGCCGGCAAGGGCGTAGTGGTTGCGCAGACGGTGGATGAAGCCCACGCTGCGGTGGACATGATGCTGGACGGCAACAAGTTGGGCAGCGCCGGTGCGCGGGTGGTGATCGAAGAATGTCTGATCGGCGAGGAAGCCAGCTTCATCGTGATGGCCGACGGCCACCACGTGTTGCCGCTGGCCACCAGCCAGGATCACAAGCGCCTCAAGGACGGCGACCAGGGGCCGAACACCGGCGGGATGGGCGCCTATTCCCCGGCGCCGGTGGTGACCCCGGAAATTCACGCGCGCGCGATGCGCGAAATCATCCTGCCGGTCATCGCCGGCATGGCGCAGGAAGGCGAACCGTTCACCGGTTTCCTCTACGCCGGCCTGATGATCGACCCCCAGGGCAACCTGAAAACCCTCGAATTCAATTGCCGGATGGGCGACCCGGAAACCCAGCCGATCATGCTGCGCCTGAAAAGCGACCTGATCACCTTGGTCGAGCACGCCGTCAACGGCACGCTCGACAAGGCCGAAGCGGAATGGGACAGACGCGTCGCGTTGGGGGTGGTGATGGCGGCGGCGGACTACCCGGACAATCCGCGCAAGGGCGATGCGATCCACGGCCTGCCGTCGTTGAACGATTTGCTGGAAGAAACGCCGCGCGATTTTCACGTGTTCCACGCCGGCACCGCGATGCACGGCAAGGAGGTGGTCACCAGCGGCGGTCGCGTACTGTGCGTCACGGCGCTGGGCGACAAAGTCCAGCTGGCGCAACGGCGCGCCTATGAAATTGCCGAGCAGATCAAGTTCGACGGCTGCCAGATGCGCCATGACATCGGCTATCGCGCCATCGGCGCAAAACCGCTACGATAGCGGCAGCAAAAACAACCAAGGGGGAACGATGAGCCTGCAAGCGGAAGATGTCGCCGAGTACCTGAAAAACAATCCCGAGTTCTTCGAACTTTACTCGGAAAACCTGGCGGAGATATACCTGCCCCACCCCCACGGCGGGCGCGCCATCTCGATCAGCGAACGCCAGCAGATCGCCATGCGCGACAAGAACAAACTGCTGGAAACCAAACTGCGCGAACTGATCCAGTTCGGCGAAGAAAACGACGCGATCAGCGACAAGCTGCATCGCTTCAGCGTCGCGCTGATGGCCGCACGCAGCCTGAATGCGGTGCTCGACACGATCTACTTCAACATGCGCGAGGATTTCGACATCCCGCACACCGCCTTGCGGCTGTGGGTGGGCGAGCCGGAAGATACGGCGCGCTGCGAATTCACCGGCGTCGGCATCGACCTGTGCGCCTTCGTCGACGAACTGCCCGGCCCGCAGTGCGGCCAGCAGAACGTCTATGAAATTCCGCAATGGTTCGGCGAAGCCGGCGAGCACCTGCGCTCTTTCGCCTACATCCCGCTGCGCAAGGAACAGGCATTCGGCCTGCTGGTACTGGCCAGCGAAGACGAGCAGCGCTTCTACCCCGAGATGGGTACCCTCTACCTGCAACGCCTGGGCGAGTTGGTCGGTGCGGCGCTGATGCGCTATCTCAACTGAGGATGGCACAGCGGCGTTTCGCCGCCGCTTTGCCTAGATTCACTCGCACACAATTCCCAAGTACTAGCCCAGGAAAGCTTCCTTGGAAGCCAGGTAGGCGACTTCCTCCTGGCTGCTTTCCCGCCCGAGTATGCGATTGCGGTGGGGAAAACGCCCGAAGCGCCGAATCAGTTCCCGATGGTGTTGGGCAAACCGCAGATTGTTCTCTAGTTTTGCCGCTTCGAACAACTTGACGGAAAGCTCCTGGTCTGCCAGGTTTTCGCTGTGCATCAACGGCATGTACAAAAAGCCCAGTCGCTCAACCGCCAGGCGCCGGTCGAATCCCATACTGATCGCCTGTTTTGCCGTCTCGACAGCCAATTGCTCGGTTCTGAAACTCTCCGCCGTGCCGCGAAACATATTCAGCGGCAATTGGTCGAACACGATGGTCAGGGCCAGGCAACCATCGGGCGTTTCCTTCCAGCCGTCCAATTCACCTTCGGTCGCCGCCAGCCACAGCGCCCCGAATTTTTCCCGAATCTCGGCATCCAGCGCCGGCGTCGAGGCAAACCAGCGGTTTTGCATTTCTTTCGAGTACCAGAAGTCGAGAATGTCCTGAGGGGTTGTCTGGGTAGCCATTTTTCCGGGCCTAGTAAATAACGCAAATATACGGGTAACTTTCAGCACATTCTACGCGGGCTGGAATGCGGTTTGGTCGCGCAACGCGCTCAAACAGTGCTCGCCGACATCCCCCGGCTATCTAAACATCGGCGCATAGCGCACAAAACCATACGGCGGATAACGCTGCGCTCATCGCCCTACAGCGCTGTGCGGGGATTTATACATTTTTTCTGGAGCAGATAGCGATGGCTGCCATGATAACGCCTCCAAGCAAGCCAAAGAGTAAATCAGACAGGGTGTCTGAAGCACCGAGGTTCATTTTCGTACCCAACGCGATGTCCGACGAAAATTCCAGAAACTCCCATACAATCGCAGTAATCGCGGTTAGGCCGAGCGACAGAAGCAATTGGATGAGTCTCGGTATCCTGCCGATTCGCGCCTGAGAGTGTGCGGCGGCGGCCAAGAAGAAATACGTAATGGCCATGCCGCCGCAAAAGTGAGCGGGCATATCGAGCCATGGGTAAAGGATGTTGGCATGGAAAACCTTGGCCGCGACAGCGTAGAAGACAAAAACAACCAATGGCGCCTAGGCAGCTTGTTGAAATGTACTTCTTAGCCAGACCTTCATTTTGCGATCATCCTACGAAGCATAAATTACCTGATCAAGCGCAAACCGCCTTGAAGACGAAGCGCTATAGCATTCCCGATCTTCAAAAAGTTTAGGCGTTAGCTTCCCCCCGCAAACCCCATCTGCCGCCACGCCTCAAACACAATCACCGCCGCCGAGTTGGATAAATTCAAACTGCGATTTTCCGGCCGCATCGGGATGCGCAGCCGTTGTTCGGCGGGGAAGCCTTCCCGGACTTCCTCCGGCAACCCCCGCGTTTCCGGGCCGAAGACGAACACGTCCCCCGCCTGGAAGGCGACCTCGGCGTAGCAGGTCGAGCCCTTGGTGGTCAGCGCGAACATCCGCCGTCCGGCGAAATGTGCCAGGCATTCTTCCCAATTCTCGTGCACCTTCAGCGTGGCGTATTCGTGGTAATCCAGCCCGGCGCGCTGGAGTTGCTTGTCTTCGAGCGTGAAGCCGAGTGGCTTGACCAGGTGCAGACCCGCACCGGTATTGGCGCTGAGGCGGATGATGTTGCCGGTGTTGGGGGGGATTTCGGGCTGGTAGAGGACGATGTCGAACATGGGGCGGTCGGGAGTTAGCGGCAGCGCAGATTATATTCGCGTTCCGCGGCTACCGCCGCGTTCACGCTGCTGGTGTTTTTCGGCTTGACGTTGGCTTGCGCCTGCTGCGCCCGGATCGCCAGGCTGCCGCACTTGAGGCGTTTGTCTTCGGCCAGTTTGAGTGCGCGGTGGCGTTCCTTGTCGGTGGCGGCGAAGGTCACGGCGCCTTCGTAGTCGTGGCGGGCCATGCGGGATTCGTAGGCATCTTTCTGGGCGAGGAGGTCGCCGGCGCTGCGGTTGGGGGCGATGGGTTGCACACTCGGTACCTTGAGATCGATCTTGACGCCCGTCGTTTCCTGCGCACAAGGTGTTTGCTGGTAGGCGACGGAACCGTCAGGCTGTTTGCACTTGAACACTTCGGCGCTTGCCGGCATGGTTGCCAGGCAGAGCAGCAGGGCGATAGCGTGGGTTTTCATGGCGTGCTTCCCGGGAAAACAATTGCCTGTTGATGAGGGTAAATACTATTTCAGCGAGAAATCAACGCGGCTAATCTTGCCTTTGTCTTTGACTGCTTCCGCAGAGAGTTTCGGCGCGAGCAGGAAGACCCGTTCCGGGGCGATCTGGCCGTTATTCAGCAGCCAGTTCTTGACCGCCAGCGCGCGCCGGTTGGCGAGTTCGCGCAGGTCGTCGGCGGAGGTGGTGGTGTGGGCCAGGATCAGTTTTTCCATTTCCGCGACCGGCAGGTCTTTGGTGAGCCACAGCATGTTGCGCGGCTTGGGGAATTTTTCCCGCTGGTAGGCGCGCTTGAGCAGCGCCGGGTATTCGCCTGCGGTGAGGCTGATCTCATCCAGCGAACCGGCGGAAACGCCCTGTTTGACCAGGTCGGCGAGCTTCTGCGCTTTGACCTTCTGCTCCAGCAGGGCTTGCTTGAGGCCTTCCTGGTCGGTGGCGGGGTCGCTGCGACCGGCGATTTCCAGTTCCAGTGACGGACGGTCGGCGAGGGCTTTCGCCAGGGTTTTCAACTTGTCTTCGCCGGCGGGGTCGATGCGCTGCTGGCCGGGAGCGAATTCCAGGTAGCTCAATTCCTCGCCGCCGCCGAATAGCGAGCCGATCAGCGCGAAGGGAGCGGTCACCGCCTTGCTCAGCAGGTTGACGATGACCTTGACGAGCAGGTCGCCCATGCTGAATTCGGGATCGTCGAGCGAGCCGCCGACGGGCAGGTGCAGGTCGATTTCGCCCTTGCGGTTCTTCAGCAGCGCCAGCGTCAGTTGCACCGGTAATTTGGTGGCGTCCGGGCTGTCGATGCGCTCGCCGAAGGTGAGCTGGTCGAGGAACAGGCCGTTTTCCGCTTCCAGCTTGCGGTTCTCGATGTGGTAGTGCGCGCTCAGCGAGAGCTGGCCTTTTTCAATGGCATAGCCGGCGTACTTGCCGGAATAGGGGGAGAACGGCGAAAGCTCGACACCCTTGACGCTGGCTTTGAGGTCGACGAACAGGTCTTTGCCCAGCGGGTTGATCGTTCCGACGATTTCCAGCGGCGCGGCGCTGTCCAGCCGCCCGCGCAGATCGACATCCGCCCGGCTGCCCGGCTCGGAGGACAGGCCGGCGACGCGTCCGCCGATGTCGGTCAGGTTGGCAGAGTAGTTCGGTTTGACGTAGCGGTCGCTGAAATTGATGTTGCCGCCTTGCAAGGTGAGCTTGCCGATTTTGACATTGGCGGGGGGGCTGTCGGCAGCAGGGGCCGGAGGCGGCGGGGTTTGCTGCGGTGAGGCGCGCACCAGTTGTTGCAGGTTGAGCTTGCCGTTGGCGTTGAAGATCAGGCGCGAGTAAAAGTCGCTCAGGGCGATTTCCGCAATGGCGAATTTGAAGGGGGCGGTGCTGGTCTGGATGTCGCCGGCGTAGAGGGATTTCCATTTCAGCAGGTCGGTGGCATCGGCCTTGTCGATCACGTGAAAGTTGGCCAGGTTGGCGCTGCCGCGGTAGCTGACCTGGGCCGGGGCGTTGGCGGGCAGCGCGACATCGAGGTCGCCGTGGCTGGAGACGGCGCCGTGGGTGACGCTGACGTTGAGTTTTTCGGTGAAATAGGGTTGCAGCGCAACCAGATCGAGTCCTTTGACATCCAGCTTGAGGTTGGCTTGCAGCGGCGCGAGTTTCAGCGTGCCTTCCGCGCCGAGGGTGGCGTTTTTGCCGAGATTGGCCTGGAGGTTCCAGGTGGCTTGGCTGTCCTTGGCGGTGGACAGGTTTTCGGCGCTGAGCGAGATCGGCTCGCTGTTCACAATCACCGCCTGCGCGGGAACGCGATCCTCGAAACGCACGCCGTAGTCGCTCGCGGCAAGTTTTTTCAGGGTGATGCGCCAGGGCGTGGCGGTTTTTCCGGCAGCGGTTTTTGGCGCAGGGACGCCTGCCAATTTGGCGAGATCGAGCGTGCCGTTGCGCTCGCGGCGTAATTGGAGTTTGCCGGACTGGCTGGCGAATTCGCCGATTTCCAGGGTGCGCTGGGCGAGATCGAGGCGGGTATCCTTGAGCGTGGCGGCGGCGAGGCTGAAGAACGGTTGCTTTTCCGCTGCCAGGCGCAAGCCGAGATCGCTCAGGTCGGCGCCCAGTTGGTCGAGGATCAGCCGGGGTTTGCCCTGATCGAGCGCAAAATCGAAGCGGGTGGCGGCGTTCAGGCTGCCGTCGGCGATTTCCAGGGCGGCCAGCGGTGCGTAGGACTTGACCGCCAGTTGGGCGAGTTCGACCTTTCCGCGTGCCGTCAGCGGATTGCCGAACAGGCTGGACGAGCCGAGATGGAGTTTCAGCGCGGCCAGCGAGAACGCCGGGGTGCCGCGCGCATCGGCGATTTCCGCCTGTTTCAGGGCGAGCTCGCCGGTGAGTTGCAGTGTGGACGGCTGGCCGTGCGGTTTGCTGAAGGTGGCGACCAGCTTGCTGTCGAGCAGCCCGGCCGACAGGCGGAACGGCAGTTTTTGCGGCAGGTAGTCGAGATATTTGGGCAGGTCGAGGTCGTCCACGTCGAGTTCCAGCGTCGCCTCGACCTTGTCGGCGAAGGGGCGGGTCTTGCCGGAAAGGGCCACATCGCGCCCGTTGATATGCGCCTTGAACGAGGGCTGGACGTAGATGTCGGTATAGGACGGCAGGTTGGAAATGAACGGGACGGCCAGCTGGATGTCGCTGACCTGGTGGAGCTTACCCAGCGGGCGGTCGTCGAAGTCGATTTTCCCGCCGTTCAGCTGGATGTTGTTCAGCGCAAAGCGCATTTTGGGCTCTTCATCCGGCTGGTTGAGAAATTCCTCGACCAGGTCGGAGATGTTGTAGCTGCGGTCGGGATGGCGCACCAGCTTGAAGTATGGGTTATCGAGGCGGATTTCTTTGAGGGCGAGATTGCCGCGCAACAGCGGGATGGCTTCCAGGTTGACGTAGAGTTCGTCGAAGGAAAGCGCGGTGGCCGAGCCGTCGCGCTCTTTCACTGCAAAGCCGCGCAGGTAGGCCGACAACGCAAAGGGATGAACGACGATTTCGCGGACCGTGGTCTCGCGATGCAGCTTCGCGCTCAACTGGCTGGACAGCAGCGACTTGGCGATCGGCGGCAGCGCCAGGTAGCCGAGCAGGCCGAACAGCAATACGGCAATCAGCGACCAGCGCAGGGGGCGGGAACGGAGCAAGCGGGCGGGCAGGATTTTCATCGCTGAATTTTAGCAGGGAATCAATGCGGCAAGGTGCGCGCCACCACCCACGCCTCGACCTGGGCCGCTCCCTTGGCGCGCACCGTCTTGGCGAGTTCGTGGAGCGAGGCGCCGCTGGTCATCACGTCGTCGAGCAGCGCGACCCGCTTGCCGCGCAAATCGATCTCGCAGCTGAAGGCGCCGCGCAGGTTGGCGGCGCGCTGCTGGAGTTTCAGGCTGGCTTGCGGCGGGGTGTCGCGGAGGCGGCGGCAGGCACGGCTGTCGAGCGGGATGGCGAGTCGTTGCGCGACCTGGCGGGCGATCTCCAGCGCCTGGTTGAAGCCGCGTTGTTTCAGGCGCGCCGGGTGCAGCGGCATGGGGATCAGCAGGTCGGGTTTGCGCTGCGCGATGGCCCGCGCGGCGAGCGGTTCGGCCAGCAGGTCGAGCAGCGTGAGGTTGCCGGCGTATTTATAGGAGTGGATCAGCGCGTCAAGCGGGAAGGTGTAGCTGAAAGCCGCCACGGTGCAGTCGAAGGCGGGCGGCTTTTTCAGGCAGTGGCCGCAAGTGGCGCCGCCGACGGTCGGCAGTGCGCAGGATGGGCAGGTTTCAGGCGGGTGGTAGGGCAGCGCGTTACGGCAGGCTGGACACAATTGCCCGTTTCCCGCGGTGGCGCCGCATAGTGCGCAGTTCGGGGAAAACAGGTGTTGCACAAATTTTGTGCAACCGTTTAAAAATGTGGTCGTAAAATTTGACAAGGGTCGGCAAATCTTTGATGATGGCGGCCATTTTACTGTGATAATCGCCTCTTTTGACCAAGACCAAGAGGGGTTTTTCCATGAATTTAAAAAAAGTCGAAAAAATCATCAGCGCCGGGCAATGCAAGTTCGCGGCGCGCATTTTCAACATCGGCAGCATCATCGCGGTGCTGTCGGTGGTGTTGATTCCGATCTGGATCGCCGGTTCGATCTTTACCTATGCCACGATCGCCCATCATCCCGATTCGCGGGTGGGCGAGTACAACCGCTGGGCGGGCTACCGTTTTTACGGGCTGGTCGGTTCGCTGGTGGTGGTGCTCAATTTCACCGGTGAAATGAAGGTGTTGCTGGGCGGTACCTTTAGCATGTGGCTGACGGTGTATCTGGTCGGCGTATTGGTGGTGGTGCCGTTGGGGTTGCGCGATATTTACCGCGCCGGTAAGGAAAGCTGGCGGGATATGACTGTGGAGCTGGAAGTGCATGAATAATCCGATGGAGTTGGGCAAGGCGGCGGATAGCCGTCATCAATGGTCGACCGCTGAGATCGAGGCGCTGTTTGCGCTGCCGTTCAACGATTTGCTGTTCCGCGCGCAAACGGTGCACCGCGAGCGTTTCGATCCCAATACGATCCAAGTGAGCACGCTATTGTCGATCAAGACCGGCGGCTGCTCCGAGGACTGCGGCTATTGCTCGCAATCGGCACATCACCACGCCGAGGTGGAAAAGGAAGCGCTGCTCGACCTCGATACCGTGCTGGCCCAGGCCGCCGCCGCCAAGGAACAGGGAGCCACCCGCTTTTGCATGGGCGCCGCCTGGCGCGGGCCGAAGCAGAAGGATCTGGAGCCGGTGCTGGACATGGTGCGGGCGGTCAAGGCGCTCGGGCTGGAAACCTGCGTGACGCTGGGGATGCTCAAGGAAGGCCAGGCCGAACAGTTGCGCGAGGCCGGGCTGGACTATTACAACCATAATCTCGACACCGCCGAGGAATTCTACGGCGAGGTGATCACCACCCATAGCTACCAGGAACGCGTCGAAACGCTGGGACGGGTGCGCAAGGTGGGGATGAAGGTGTGCAGCGGCGGCATCGTCGGCATGGGCGAAACTCGTGCGCACCGGGCCGCGCTGATCGCGCAGCTGGCCAACCTCGAACCGCCGCCGGAATCGGTGCCGATCAACATGCTGGTGCAGGTCGAAGGCACGCCGCTGGCCGGGATCGCCGAACTCGATCCGCTGGAATTCGTGCGCACCGTCGCGGTGGCGCGCATCACCATGCCGGCCAGTCTGGTGCGCCTGTCCGCCGGACGGCAGGAGATGAGCGACGAATTGCAGGCGCTGTGCTTCCTCTCCGGCGCCAATTCGATTTTCTATGGCGACAAGCTGCTCACCACCGGCAACGCCTCGACCGAGCATGACCTGGCGCTGTTCGAGCGCCTCGGGATGCGGGCGATGACGGCCTGAAAATCATTCCTCCTGAATAACTGCAATTTACCGCAGAGGACGCGGAGGACGCAGAGGAAGAACAAGTGCTTGTGGCGTTTCGCCTAAACGCCATTGGGTGAGTTCTAATGATTTATAAGCTCTTGAATTCCTCCGCGTCCTTTGCGTCCTCTGCGGTTCAATAGCTTTTCCCAGGATGAAAATGGCGTTTTCCTCTTTTTCCGCAGAGCTGCAACAACTCGAAGCCGACGGCCTGCTGCGCCGCCGCCGCACCGTGGAAAGCCCGCAGGGCGCGCACCTGGTGGCGGACGGACGCGAATTCCTGTCTTTTTGCAGCAACGATTACCTCGGTCTGGCCTCTCACCCCGCACTTGTCGCGGCGCTACAGCAAGGCGCCGCGCAATTCGGGGTGGGGGCGGGCGCTTCGCACCTGGTCAGCGGCCACACCGCGGCACACCATGAACTCGAAGCGCAGCTCGCCGAATTCGTCGGCTTGCCGCGCGCGTTGCTGTTCTCCACCGGCTACATGGCCAATCTCGGCATCGTCAGCGCGCTGGTCGGGCGCGACGACGAGATTTTCGCCGACAAACTCAATCATGCTTCGCTAAACGATGCCGCGCTGCTGTCGCGCGCCAAGCTGACCCGCTACCCGCACGGCGACTTGGCCGCGCTGGCGCAGCGCCTCGCCGCGTCGCGGGCGCGGCGCAAGCTGGTGGCGGTCGATGCGGTGTTCAGCATGGACGGCGATATTGCCCCGCTGGCGGAATTGCTGGCGCTGTGCGAGCGCTTCGACGCCTGGCTGCTGCTCGACGATGCCCACGGCTTCGGCGTGCTGGGTGCGGAGGGGCGCGGGGTGCTGGAATATTTCGCGCTGCGTTCGCCGCGCATCGTCTATATGGCGACGCTGGGCAAGGCGGCGGGCGTGGCCGGCGCGTTCGCGGCGGGCGAGGCGGCGTTGGTCGAAATGCTGATCCAGCGTGCGCGTACTTATATCTATACCACCGCGATGCCGCCGCCGCTGGCGGTGGCGCTTTCCACCAGCCTGCAACTGATCGCGGGAGAACGCTGGCGGCGTGCGCGGCTGGCGGAATTGATCGCTGTGCTGCGCAGCCGCTTGCAGCCGCGCCGCTGGCGTTTGCTGGCTTCGGCGACGGCGATCCAGCCGCTGGTCATCGGTAGCAACGCGGAAACCCTGGCGGTCAGCGAAGCGCTGCGCGAACGCGGCATCTGGGTGCCGGCGATCCGCCCGCCCACCGTGCCGAAAGGCCAGGCGCGGCTGCGCATTTCGCTGTCGGCGGCGCACCAAGTGGCGGATGTGGAACAGCTGGCGGCGGCTTTGAACGAGATCGAGGAGTGAGCGTGCGGGTCGAAACCTGCGGGGCGGGCGCGGATCTGGTGCTGCTACACGGCTGGGGCATGGACGGCGGGGTGTGGGAGGGGGTGAAAGCGGACTTGGCGGCTTCGTTCCGCCTGCATGTGGTGGATATGCCCGGTTACGGCGCGAGTCCAACCGTGCTGCCCTATCGCCTGGAAAACCTGGTCGAAGCAATCGCTGCGGCGGTGCCGGAGCGGGCGCATTGGTGCGGCTGGTCGCTGGGCGGGCTGGTCGCGCTGGAGGCGGCGCGCCGCTTGCCGCAGCGGGTAGCCCGGCTGGTGCTGGTGGCGAGCACGCCCTGCTTCGTCCAGCGCGCGGACTGGCCGTGCGCGGTGGCGGCGGAAATTCTGGGCGAATTCGCCGCTGCGCTGGAAGGCGATTACGAGGACACGCTGAAGCGCTTTCTGGCTTTGCAGGCGCGCGGCGACGCGGCGGCGAAAACGCTGTTGCGCAGCCTGCGCGAGCGCTTGTTCGCTCATGGCCGCCCGACGCTCGAGGCGTTGCGCGGCGGCTTGGCGATCCTGCGGGAAAGCGATCTGCGCGAGCAGGCGGCGGAGTTGGTTCAGCCGGCCTTGGTGGTGCATGGCGAGCGCGACCTGCTTGCTCCGCTGCCTGCCGGCGAGTGGTTGGCGGCACAGCTGCCTGCTGCCCGTTTGGCGGTTTTTCAGGGGGCGGCTCATGCGCCGTTCCTTTCGCATCCGCAGGAATTCACCCGCGTATTAACGGAATTTTTAAATGAGTGACACTTTGCTCGACAAACGCCAGGTGCGGCGCGCTTTCGACCGCGCAGCGACGACTTACGACGCGGCGGCGGTGTTGCAGCGCGAGGTATGCGACCGCATGGCGGAGCGTTTGCAATTCCTCAAGGTCGCGCCGCGCCGGATTCTCGACGCCGGCTGCGGCACCGGCTACGGCACTCGCCAGTTGCTGGCGCATTACCCGGCAGCGCGCCTGGTGGCGCTGGACATCGCGCCGGCGATGCTGAATGCCGCGCGCGGCAGTTCGTCCGTCTGGCAACGCTGGCTGACACGGCGGCGCGACAGCTTCGTGTGCGGCGACCTGGAAGCGCTGCCGCTGGCGGCGGGCAGCGTCGATATGCTGTGGTCGAACCTGGCGGTGCAATGGTGCAACGATCTCGATGGGACTTTTGCCGGTTTCCAGCGGGTGCTTGCGCCGGAAGGTTTGCTGATGTTCAGCACGTTCGGGCCGGATACCCTGAAGGAGTTGCGCCAGGCTTTCGCCGAACTCGACGGCTATCCGCATGTCAGCCGTTTCGCCGATATGCACGACATCGGCGATGCGCTGGTGCGCGCGGGATTCTCCGCGCCGGTGATGGATGCGGACAGGCTGACGCTGACCTATGACGACCTGCCCTCGCTGATGCGCGACCTGAAAGCCATCGGCGCGCACAATGCCGCCGCCGGACGGCGCCAGGGCTTGATGGGGAAAGGTGAATGGCGCCGGCTGCAAGCGATCTACGAGAACTTGCGCCGCGACGGCAAGCTGCCGGCGACCTACGAGGTGGTCTACGGCCATGCCTGGCGCGGCGAGCGGCCAGAGACGCCCGAGCCGGACGGCAGTCACCCGATCCGTTTCGCGCCGCGGCCATGAGTCAGGCGTATTTCATCACCGGCACCGATACCGGGGTGGGCAAGACGCTGGTGTCCTGCGCGTTGCTGCGCGCTTTCGGCGCGCAAGGAAAAAAGGCGCTGGGGATGAAGCCGGTCGCCGCAGGTTGCGAGGCGACGGCGGAGGGGTTGGCTTGTGAGGATGTCGAGCGACTGATGGCGGCGGGCAACGTCGCTGCTGCACGAGAGTGGATCAATCCCTATGCCTTTCAGCCAGCGATTGCGCCGCACATCGCGGCGGCCCAGGCGGGCGTTGAAATCAGCCTGGATCGCATTGCGGAGGCTTTTGCCCGGCTGAGGGGGGTGGCCGATGTAGTGGTCGTGGAAGGCGTCGGCGGTTGGCGGGTGCCGCTGAACGAGCGTGAGGATACGGCGGACATGGCGCGGTGTTTGGGCTTGCCGGTGATTCTGGTGGTGGGGATGCGCTTGGGCTGTCTGAACCATGCGCTGCTGACGGCCCAGGCCATCGAGGCCTCCGGGCTGGAACTGGCCGGTTGGGTTGCCAACCGCATCGACCCGCAGATGCCGGCGTTCGAGGAGAATTTGCAGGCGCTGGAAAGTCGGCTGGCTGCGCCGTTATTGGGGGTGTTGCCTTATTCGGCGACGCCTGATGCGGATACGGCGGCGCAGTCTTTGCACGCGAATGGGCTGGTTTGAGCGGTAACGTTCTGATTTGCATAAAACCGGATGCGGCTTGTAAAATAGGATACCGAGGTCAACTTATAAGCTGAGCAAAAATGATACTGTCCCGCACCGGCCAATATGCAGTCCAAGCATTGATATATGTCGCCACGCAGCCGCCCGGCGAGCCCATCCTCAATCGCATGATTGCCGAACGCCTGAACGTGCCTACCGCCTATCTCGCCAAAATTATGCAAACCCTGTGTAAAGGGAATCTGCTATATTCTTTCAGGGGTCGGCAAGGCGGATTTTGTCTGCGCGAGGGCGGCGAGAAGACCGATCTGATGCAGATCCTGGTTTTAATCGAAGGCGTGGGCTTTACCGAAAACTGTGTGCTCGGCCTGAAGATTTGTAGCGAAGAGACGGCCTGCCCGATGCACTCGAAATGGAAGCCGATCAAGGATAAAATTGCTAGCTTGCTGCGCGAGCAGACCCTGGAAAAACTGGCCCTGGCGGTGAAAACCGGCAAGTACCGGATTGCCGATCTGCCGATGGCGGCGATGGCTGTCGACAAAGATCATTTGTGAAATGACGCTGATCCGGGATGAGATCAAGATTTCCGGCGAGTTTTGCGCTTCCCTTTACATACATAAAGGTTGACCAACCATGATTACCCAGCCGATCCGGCTCGTGTCCAGCAATCCGACCTTGGGGTGCACCCCGATCACCTGCAAGGATTGCGGTGTTTACCAGCTATGCCTGCCGATGGGGTTGAACCAGAGCGACACGTCGTTGCTAGATAGCATCGTCAAGCGTAAGCAGGTCTATAAGCGTGGAGAGGTGTTGTATCGCATTGGTCAGCCGTTCGAATACATCTATGCGGTTCGTAGCGGTTCGGTGAAAACCTACATCTTTACCGACGATGGCCGGGTGCAGATTACCGGCTTCCACATCGCCGGCGAACTGATCGGCCTCAACGATATCGATTCGCGGATGTATAGCTGCGAGGCTAGAGCGCTGGAAACCACTTCGGTGTGCGAAGTCTCCATCGATCGCTTTCAGGAGTTGGTCGAGAAGATGCCTTCCATCCAGTATCAAATGCTCAAGATCATGAGCGGCGAAATTCGCCACAATCAGGAATTGATGCTGCTGCTTGGCAAGAAGAGCGCCGAGGAGCGGGTGGCGACTTACCTGTTGAGTTTGTCGCGGCGTTTCGAAAGACGCAATTATTCACCTTTGCAGTTCAATCTCAGCATGTCGCGTAGCGACATCGGCAATTATCTCGGGCTCGCTGAAGAAACAGTCTGTCGCGTGCTGGCGCGCTTCCAGGACGAGGGGTTGATCACCTCGCAACGCCGCCAGATCAATCTTAATGACCTGGAAAAATTGAAGAATATTGCACGCGGCTAGGCTGCAACGCCTTATTTCCGGGTATCTTGGTCAACTTAATTCGGACTGCTGGGTACGAATTAAATGCAGTAAAGTTGACCCTTGTCAGTGTTTGTTGCTCCGTTTGGGTTTATATTTGCGCGGTGTGAAAAGCCAGATGGCGCAATTGCGTTATTTGGCGCGGTCACTCAGCAGTTTGTGGCAAGTAGGTTCAGGTTGCCGGAAGGCAGGTAGCCTGCTTTTAAGGGTCGAGAAAAGTATGGCCTGCTTGCGGTAAGTGACCGCAGGCAAGTGTCGCAACCAGGGTCGTACGTGGGCGCGGTGCTTGTAGGGAGCCCGAGTTTATATTCATTGCAAGGAGAAAATTATGGCGTCGGTTGGAGTAACGAGTGCCGGGCAATATAATTACGACGTAGTTCGTAAATTTACAATCATGGCCCTGATTTGGGGGGCGGTGGGTATGCTGGTGGGGGTGATTATCGCCTCCGAACTGGCGTGGCCTTTTATCAATATGGATCTTCCGTGGATCACCTTTGGTCGTCTCCGTCCGGTGCACACCGGTGCGGTAATTTTCGGCTTTGGCGGTTGCGCGCTGTTTGCAACGTCTTATTACATTGTGCAGCGTACCTGCGGTGCTCGTCTGTTGTCGGACGGCATGGCCAGCTTCACCTTCTGGGGTTATCAGTTGGTGATCGTGCTGGCCGCCTTGGGTGATGTGCTGGGTTATTCCCAAGGCCGCGAATATGCCGAAATGGAATGGCCGACCGATTTGCTGATCACTGTGGTGTGGGTTACCTACGCTATCGTGTTTATCGGCACGGTGTTCAAGCGCAAGCAACCCCACATTTATGTGGCCAACTGGTTCTACATGGCGTTCATTCTGGCGGTTGCGCTGTTGCACATTTTCAACAACCTGGCGGTGCCGGTCAGTCTTACCAAGTCCTATCCGGTCTTCTCCGGTGCGCAGGATGCCATGGTGCAATGGTGGTACGGGCATAATGCGGTGGGCTTCTTCCTGACCGCAGCGTTCCTCGGCATGATGTACTACTTCGTGCCGAAGCAAGCCGGTCGTCCGATCTACTCCTACCGTTTGTCCATCGTTCACTTCTGGGCGCTGATTTTCATGTACATGTGGGCGGGTCCGCACCACCTGCACTGGACTGCCTTGCCTGACTGGGTGTCCACGATGGGTGCTACCTTCTCCATCATGTTGTTGATGCCGTCCTGGGGCGGCATGATCAACGGTATCATGACGATGTCCGGTGCTTGGGACAAGCTGCGTACCGATCCGATCCTGCGCTTCCTGATCGTGTCCCTGTCGTTCTACGGCATGTCCACCTTCGAAGGCCCGATGATGTCCCTGAAAGACGTCAATGCGCTGTCCCACTACACCGACTGGACGGTTGGTCACGTTCACTCCGGCGCGCTGGGTTTTGTGGCGATGCTGACTTTCGGTTCGCTCTATCACCTGGTTCCCAAGCTGTGGGACACCGACAAAATGTACAGCACCAAGCTGATCACCGTGCATTTCTGGCTGGCTACCATCGGTACGCTGCTGTACATCACCGCGATGTGGATTTCCGGCATCATGCAGGGTCTGATGTGGCGTGCTTACGACGACTTCGGCAACTTGCAGTATTCCTTTGCCGAAACCGTTGCAGCCATGCATCCCTACTTCGCGATGCGTGCCTTGGGCGGGGTGTTCTTCCTGGTCGGCATGGTGTTGATGGTTTATAACGTGTTCATGACCATTGGCCAGGCCAAGAGTGCGCCGGCTTCCGGCAATCTGGCTACGAACGCGGCTTAATTCAAGGGATAGACTAAGGAACGATGCCCCGTCTCGGCGGGGCATCCCAGGAAATGAGGAAAGATCATGATTAAACATGAACAAATCGAAACAAACCTTGGCCTGATGCTGGTGCTGACGTTGCTCGCCATCAGTATCGGCGGGCTGGTGGAAATCGTGCCGTTGTTCTTCATCAAGGACACGGTGGAGAAGGTCGAGGGTGTTCGCCCTTACACCGCACTGGAACAGCGTGGTCGCGACATCTATATCCGCGAGGGCTGCTTTTTGTGCCATTCGCAGATGATTCGTCCGTTCCGCGACGAACAGATGCGCTACGGCCACTACTCGCTGGCGGCTGAGTCGCAATACGACCATCCTTTCCAGTGGGGTTCCAAGCGCACCGGGCCGGATCTGGCTCGCGTCGGCAAGAAGTATTCCAACGAATGGCAGGTGCAGCACTTGATGGCCCCTCGTTCCATGGTGCCGGAGTCCGTCATGCCGAACTATCCGTGGCTGATGACGCCGCTGGATACGTCTGACGTGGCAGATCGCATGGCAGCGCTACGCATCACCGGCGTGCCTTATTCGATTGACCAAGCTGAGCTGGATAAAAACACCAAGGACTTCGGTGCGGAAGTGGCGAAGCAATTGCACATTTCTGACGCCCAGAAGAACCTGCTTGCCCAGGCTCAAGCCGGCAATTACGACGGCAACCCCAACGATGTCACCGAAATGGACGCCTTGGTCGCCTATTTGCAGGTGCTGGGTACGATGGTCGATTTCAGCAAGTACGACAACGACCGTTTCGTACAATATCGCTAAAATCAACCAGAGACGAAAGGGAAAATCATGGAATGGCTGATGTGGTTCACCAAGTTCGAAAATACCAAGCCGTTGTCGCTGTTGCTTTTCTTGATCAGCTTTTGTGCCATCTTGTGGTACGTATTTGGCAGCAAGAAACGCGGCGATCGTTTGGAGTCGTACAAGAACATGCCATTCCATGAAGATTAAGATATCTGGACACAGAGGAACGAAACCATGAGTCAAGACAAAGCACAATCGCAGCAGCAAACCACCGGCCACGTATGGGACGATGATTTGCAGGAATACAATAACCCCCTGCCAGCTTGGTGGCTGTGGACCTTCTATCTTTCTATCATCTTCGCGGTGGTGTATTGGTTTTTCTATCCGTCATGGCCGGTAGGCAAGGGTTTCTTGACCGGAACGGGAACCATTACCTACACGAACGATAAGGGCGTTGAGAAGACCACGCACTGGAGCACGCGTGCGTTGTTGATGAAGGATTTGCAGGATGCACGTGAATCCCAGAAGAAGTACCTCGACAAAGTTGCGGCACTTCCCTTCGACCAACTCAAAACCGATCCGGAAGCATTTGGCTTTGTGGCTTCTGCGGGCGGCGTGCTGTTCAAGGACAATTGCGCACCCTGTCACCAAAGTGGCGGTGCAGGCAAGATGGCATTTGCTCCTAACCTGACCGATGATGACTGGATTTACGGCGGTTCCTACGAGAAAATCCAGGAAACCATCGCCAACGGGCGTCACGGGATTATGCCGCCCAAGGGTGGGGCTGACCTGAACGACGCTGAAGTCGACAGTCTGGCCAACTATGTGCTGAACCTGTCGGGTGAGCCGTCAGACGCAGCAAAAGCCAAGGCTGGCGATGAACTGTTCCACGGCAAGGGCGTCTGCTTCAGCTGCCACGGCCCGGACGGCAAGGGTAACAAGGATATCGGATCTGCCAACCTGACCGACAAGATCTGGTTGTGGGCCGACGTACCTGCTGCTGGCACGACCGAGAAGAAGGTTGATGCTGTCAAGGCAGTGATTACAAGCGGGCTGAATAAGGGCGTGATGCCTTCGATGAAGGATCGCTTGAACGCGCAGCAAATCAAGCTGTTGACTTCCTATGTGCATGATACGTTGGGTGGCGGTAGCAAGCAGTAAGCTGTTGTTGAAATTTAACTAGGCAAGTTGCAGTAATTTGAAAAAGACCTCGCCCGCCGGGCGGGGTTTTTTCATTATATTCGGGACATAGAAAAGCCGTGTTGTGAAGAGGGAAAGGTTGTAAGAGACTGACAAATGTCATTTACAGCTGATTCGCCGGAATCATATGATTCAAACCGTTGATAACCGGCAATTTAGGAGCAGATAGTGCAGGATGACAGCAATTTGAAGGCGGTTGGCAGTCAGGATGAACCGCTCTTTCAAAATCGAATTCCAATTTTCCCCCGTTCGGTAAAGGGTTCGTTCCGCCAATTCAAAACCATCGTTTTGCTGCTGGCATTCGCCGTCTACTACGGTTTGCCGTGGCTGCCATGGGGACGTCATGAGGCGCCAGGCCAGGCCATCCTGTTTGATATGGTTGGAAGGCGCTTTTTCATTTTCGACTTGGTGGTTTATCCCCAAGATCTGATTTCCTTGTCGCTGCTGCTGTTTATCGCGGCAGCGCTGCTATTCTTTGTGACGGGCCTGCTGGGGCGGGCATTCTGCGGCTACTTTTGTTTCCAGACGCTGTGGACCGACGCTTTTATCTTCATCGAGAGTTGGATTCAGGGCGAGCGTCCGGCACGGATCAGGCTCCACAAGCAGGCGTGGAATGCCGAGAAAATATTCAAGGTCGGCTTGACTCATGCGGCGTGGCTGCTTTTGTCGTTCTGGACTGCCTATACGTTCATCCTTTATTTTGGCTATGCGCCAGAACTGACATCTCGCTTCTTTGTGGGGACGCTGCCGCTGGTTGCTTACTCCTCGGTTCTTATCCTGACATTGACTACCTATGCCGCCGCCGCTTTGGCGCGTGAGCAGGTGTGCATCTTCATGTGTCCCTACTCACGTTTTCAGGGAGTGATGTACGAACCGGAAACGCTGGCTCCTTACTATGACTTTCAGCGTGGAGAAGGCCAAGCCGGGCGCGCAGTGCCACGGGTGGGATCAAAAACGCTGGTTGAACGGCACGAAAAGGGTATCGGCGATTGCATAGACTGCGGGTTGTGTGTCCAGGTATGCCCGGCAGGCATAGATATTCGAAAAGGGCTGCAATACCAGTGTATTTCCTGCGGCTTGTGCGTCGACGCCTGTAATTCCATTATGGATTCTATGGGTTACCCACGCGGCTTGGTGCGCTACGATTCGGAAATCAATATCGAGAGCGAAAAGCCCGGCAAGGTACACATCGACTTGCTGCGGGTAAGAACCGTCGGATATGGCATTGCCATCATGGTGATGTTGGGGGCGCTGGTTTACAATCTTGCAACCCGCACAGAAGTTCAATTGTCGATACAGCCGGTGCGTCAACCGTTGTTCGTGGTGCTGTCGGACGGGCATATCCGCAATCGCTACCAGATTCACATCACCAACAAGACCATTGAAGAACAGAGCTACTATATCATCGCGAAAGGTCTGCCGGAGCAGGCGCTGGATATCAATGGCGAAATGAGCGAAGTCAAGGTTCGCTCAGGCAAGAGCGTGCTGGTGCTGGCGAACGTGAATCTCACTCAGGAAGAAGCGCATAGAATCAGTGAATTCGAATTCGTGGTCACTCCCAAGGGCAAGCCGGACAATCCCATGGTCAAGAAGGTTCGATTTAACTCTAAGCAGGAGACTCCATGACACAAACATTATTCGGCGGCGTGATTGTGATTGCGCTGATCTATTTTGGCTTGCGGATGGCCGGGGTTTCAAACTACTGGCGCGGAATCATCAGTGGACTGATCCCGATGGTCGGGATGCTGGCCTACAGCATGAATCACTGGCCGGGGGGCGACATGATGACCTTGCATATCGCAGTATACGTGGCGACTGCGACGGTTCTGACCCTGGGAGGCGCCAAAGCTGTTACCGGACAACGCATCCACTGGATTCCAATGTTGTTTATCGGTTTTTTTATTTCGTTGGCCGTTTTGATGGCAGCTTTTCTGAGCATCTCGATGCGCGGTTTGCCGCCAAGCGTCGCTAAGTGGGTGATGCCTAACGCCAAGGACAAGAATGTTTACACGGCATTCTCGGGCGAAGTGCCGCATGACCAGGAGGCCGCCAAGTCGATTTCGCAGTATCTGAAAAAAAACGAGATCCAGCGTCAGTTGGGCTGGCAAATACAAGTGGCAGGCTTGGATGGCTTGTTTCAGTCTCAGGCACGCGACATATCGGTGACGGTGCGCGACAAGGGCGAGCAGTTGCTGGAGGGTGCCTCGGTGCGCATGGCCTTAACGCGGCCAGCCAATGCCCAGCAGCAAGAAACGACGGTTGATCTGCGCGCACTGGAAAACGGCAAATACCACGGGCAAGTGCGGCTCGATCAACCGGGCCAGTGGGTTGTCGTCTTGAAGGTTGAGCGGGGCCGCGACAAATACGAGACGGCGAAGGAAATCATCGTTCAGGCACTGTAAAACCATCGATGAGTGAAACGCAAGATCTGCACGGCTGCTACCATTGCGGTTTGCCGATCCCGTTAGGTGCGCAATACCCGCTGGAAATCGAGGGGATGCAGCGCGAAATGTGCTGTCGCGGTTGCCAGGCGGTGGCGCAAGCCATCGTCGAAAACGGGCTGACCGACTATTATAAACACCGCACTGCCCTGCCAGCAGCAGGTCATGAGCTGGTGCCGGAAGAACTGCAACAGCTGGCGCTGTATGACCACGCCAGTATCCAAAAAAGTTTTGTTATCGAACAAGGCGGACAAATCCGCCAAGCCTCGCTAATTCTCGAAGGTATAACCTGTGCCGCCTGCATCTGGCTCAACGAACGCCACCTGAGACAGTTGGACGGTGTGCTGGAAGTCCAGGTCAATTACGCCAGCCATCGCGCCCGCATCACTTGGGACGACGAAACCATCAAGCTGTCCCGTATTCTCAAGGAAATTCAACTCCTCGGCTACAACGCGCACCCATATAGCGCCGAGCGCCAGGCGGCATTGCGCAAGCAGCAACGCGCGCGCGATTTGCGGCGGATTGCCGTGGCGGGACTTTGCGCCGCCCAAGTCATGATGATTGCGGTAGCGCTGTATGCGGGTGCCGCATTCGGCATGGAAAAGAACACTGCGGAAATGCTGCGCTACTTCAGCCTGTTCCTGTCGTTGCCGGTGATGTTCTATGCCGCCTTGCCCTTCTACCAAAGTGCCTGGTTCGCGTTGACGGCGCGAAACGTCAACATGGACGTGCCGGTGTCCCTAGCTCTCGTCGTTGCCTTCACCGGAAGCGTTTGGGCCACATTCTACGGCAGCGGGGTGGTGTACTTCGAGGCTATCAGCATGTTCACCCTGTTTCTGCTCGGCAGCCGTTTCCTCGAACGCAACGCCCAGGAAAAATCGGTGGAAGCCGCCGAAAACCTGCTGAAACTGGCGCCCGCCATGGCCACTCGCGTGACAGGCGGGCAACACGAAATCGTGGCGGTGCTGGAATTGAGTGCCGGCGATATTATCCTGACCAAGCCGGGCGAAGCGATCGCCGCCGATGGAGAGGTGATTGAAGGGGAAAGCGCGGTAGACGAAGCGCTGCTGACGGGTGAAAGCTGTCCGGTGAAGAAACAAGCCGGGTGTCAGGTCATCGCAGGGAGCATCAACATCGAAGGGCCGATGCTGCTCAAGGTCACCGGTGTCGGGGAGAATACCGTACTGGCCGGCATCGTCCGGCTGCTCGACCGCGCCGTGGCGGAAAAACCGCGGCTCGCCCAGTTGGCGGATCGGGTCGCCAGCTATTTTACCTATGCGCTGTTGGTGCTGGCCGCGCTGGTTGGCGGCGTGTGGTGGTGGCTCGATGCTAGCCGGGCTTTCGAGATTGTTTTAGCGGTGCTGGTCGTCACTTGCCCCTGCGCCCTGTCGCTGGCGGCGCCGGCGGCTTTTGCCGCTGCCGGCGCCCACTTGCTGAAACGCGGCATCCTGCTGACGCGCGGCCATGCTTTGGAAACGTTGTCTAAAGTCACCCACCTGGTGCTGGATAAAACCGGCACGCTGACCTACGGGAAACCGGTGTTGCAGGAAATCGCGGTGCTGGCAGATGTGGCGGAAAAGGATAGCCTGGTACTTGCCGCCAGCCTGGAATTGGCCTCGGAACACCCTCTCGCAGCAAGCTTTCTGAACAAGGTGTCGCGACCGGAATTGCGCGGGGTGCGTCAAGCGCAAAATATTCCCGGCAAGGGTGTCACCGGCATCATCGACGGAAAGTTTTATTCGCTGGGCAACCGGAAGTTGACGTCCATAACCGAAAATTTGCCTGTCCCACCCAGTGTGCAGCCCGGAGCGACGCTGGTGTGGCTGTGCGACGAGCGACGTCCCCTGGCGATGTTCGTCCTGTCGGACGGCTTGCGCCCGCAAGCCGCAGAGTTGGTAGCCAATCTGAAGCGGCGCGGCATCAAGGTAACCATCCTGAGCGGCGACTCGGAAGAAGCGGTGGCGCATATTGCCGCGCAGGCTGGGATAGACCATTGGCACTCCGGGATGCACCCGGAAGACAAGCTGGCGAGATTGCGCACGTTCCAGCAACAAGGCGATATCGTTGCGATGGCGGGCGACGGCGTTAACGACGCCCCGGTGCTGGCTGGGGCGGACGTGTCCTTGGCGATGGGCGGAGGCACCCAGGTGGCGCGTTCCAGCAGCGACATCGTGCTGCTGTCGGAAAGCCTGCCGGATATTCAATGCTCCCTGGAAACCGGACAAGCCAGCATGATGGTGATGCGGCAGAATTTTATCTGGGCGATTGTGTATAATTTAGTTGCGCTGCCATTTGCTGCGGCTGGTCTGATCCCCCCATGGTTAGCATCGTTGGGGATGTCGGCAAGCTCGCTGGTGGTGGTGTTGAATGCATTGCGATTACGCTAGGAGTTAGTGCCGATGCCAGCTTCAACATTGTTTTATTTGCTTGTCGGTGCAGTGGCAATGGCCATTGTTGCCGGGATAGGGATTTTCTGGGCAATCAGGAGCAGCCAGTTCGACGATCTGGAAGGCCCGGCCCAGCGGATTTTGATGGATGATGATGATCCCATGATTCCGCGTTATCGGTTGAACGAAAAGCGGGATTGAATTAGAATCTCCCTGTTATTGGTGCGGATTTGACGGTTTCGATTGAAGTATATTAAGGAGAGCAAGATGGACAAAATGGTTATGCCGATGGTTATTCTGCTGATGGTGGTTTCTTACGTGAGCTTCTTCTCGGTGATTCTGGGATAACTCAGGCACTGCTTCAATGACAAAGGCCGGCATTTGCCGGCCTTTGTCATTGAAGCAGATGAATTAAAATCAGGCGGTTTCGGCGGTAATGGCCGCCTTGATTTTGTGCATGGCTTTTTGCTCAATCTGGCGAATCCGCTCTGCGGAAACCCCGAATTCGGCTGCCAGGTCATGCAAGGTCGCGGTGTCCTCGGCAAGCCAGCGCGCCTCGACGATGCGCCGACTGCGGTCGTCCAGGCTCGCTAGTGCCATCGCCAAGCCCCGATCGCGCAAACGCCCTATCTGCTCGCTCGCCAGCTGTTCGCTAGGCTCGGCATCCGGAGATGCCAGGTAGGCAATCGGGCCGGCAAAATCATCATCGTCGTCCGAGTTGGACTCCATGGCGATGTCCTGCCCGGAAAAGCGCGTTTCCATTTCCACGACTTCTTCGGGTTTGACGCCGAGTTGGCGCGCCATCTTATCGACCTCATCCGGGCTAAGCGTGCCGAGATTCTGCTTCATGCTGCGCAGGTTGAAGAACAGCTTGCGTTGCGCCTTGGTGGTGGCGATTTTGACAATGCGCCAGTTGCGCAGAATGAATTCGTGAATTTCGGCGCGGATCCAATGCACGGCAAAGGAAACCAGGCGGATGCCGCGCTCCGGGTCGAAACGCTTTACCGCTTTCATCAGGCCGATATTGCCTTCCTGGATCAGGTCGGCCTGTTGCAGGCCGTAGCCGAGATAATTGCGCGCAATGCTGACGACCAGACGCAAATGCGAAAGTACCAGCATTCTGGCGGCGTTCACGTCCCCCTCGTTCTTGAGTTGGCGCCCGAGCGCAGTCTCTTCCTCGGCGCTCAGCATCGGAATCGTCTTAACCGCCTGAATATAGCTTTCCAGGTTGCCACCGGCGGAAGGATAGGGCAAAGCCATTACAGCGTTGGTCATATTGATTTACCTCCTTATTTCCAATTTTAGCACTCGGCGAGTGAGAGTGCTAGCGGCAGAAAAAGTTCAGTGCGGTTCGATTTCACGCAGGTGGCGCCCTACCGACAAAAAGGCGCCCAGCCATCCGAGCAATGCGGCGAACAGGAGCAACCCGAGGATGTCGCGCGCATCGGGAAGCGTGAGGTGGAAGTCCAGGCTATAGAGGTCGGCCAGGATGCGCACGTTGCCGTTGAGGAGTTGAAAGGTGGCAACGACGATGGCCCACGCGAGTAACCCGCCGCACAGGCCTTGCAGCGCGCCGTGATAAAGGAAAGGGCGGCGTACGAACGGATCGGTCGCGCCGATGAGCTTGCTGACCTCGATTTCCTCGCGCGCCGAGAGGATTTGCAAGCGGATGGTGTTGCCGGTAATCGCGACCAACGCGAAACCGAGCAGCATGGCGAGTATCAGTACCGCTTTCTGCCCCAATCCCAGTAAGGCTTCGAGGCGCCTGACCCAGGCCTCGTCAAGCAGGGCCGCATCCACCTTGGGCAGCGCTTGCAACTCCTTCTGCAGGCGGACGATGCTTTCCACCTCGCGGTGGGCGGGGCGTATCGTGAAGATGTCGGGCAACGGGTTTTTTTCCAGGCCTGCGGTAATATCGCCAAGGCCCGCATTCTTGTTCAACTCCTGCAATGCCTGGGCGCGGGAAATGAAGCGGATCTCGGCGATGTCGCTGCGTTTTTGCAAGTGCGCCTGGAGAGCGTCGATAGCGCCACTGGAGGCGTTAGCGGCCAGCACCAGCGTGATCTGGGGTTCGCCGCGCGCCATGCGGGCCAGTTCGTTGACGTTTTTCAACAGGGAATATAGGCCGGTGGGCAGGCTCAAACTGACGCCGATCACCAGCATGGTCAGGAATGTGGCAACCGGGGCGCGGGCGAATTGCCGGAGCACCAGCGCGGCAGCTTGGCGGTGATGCATCAGCCAGATTCTCATGGGGTTAACACTCCGTGGTCGAGCGTCAGCAAACGTGCGTTCCAGTCACGCGCCGCGCTCGGATCGGGGGTGGCGATGACGATGGTGACGCCGACCTGATTGAACGATTTGAACATCTCCAGGATGTCGTGGGCGTAATTGGCGTCGAGGTTGCCGGTGGGTTCGTCGGCCAGCAGGATGGACGGGCGGTTCACGATCGCGCGGGCGATGCACAGGCGCTGTTGTTCGCCGCCCGATAGGGCGACCGGAAAAGCCTTTTCGCGGTTGAGCAGGCCGACCTTGTCCAGCGCGGCGCGCACCCGCTTGGCGCCTTCGGTGGGCTCAAAGCCGGCGATATGCAGCGGCAGCATGACGTTTTCGAATGCGGTGCGGTTGAACAGCAGCTTGTGATCCTGAAACACCAGCCCAACGTTACGGCGCAGATAAGGAACCGCGGCGCGGCTCATCTTGCCGACATTCTGGCCGTTGACCACCACGCTGCCGCTGCTGGGCGTCTCGATGGCGGCAATCAGCTTCAGTAACGTGCTTTTGCCGGCACCGGAATGGCCGGTGACGAAAGCCATTTCACCGGCCTCGATGGTGAAGGTGACATCGCGCAGCGCCTCGAAGCCGCCCGGAAAACGTTTACTGACTTGGCTGAAACTGATCATTTAAACAAGGCGTCGGCGAATTCAGCGGCGACGAACGGACGCAGGTCGTCGATGCGTTCGCCGACGCCGATGAAGCGCACTGGCACCGGGCAGGTCTTGGCGATGGCGGCGATCACGCCGCCCTTGGCGGTGCCGTCGAGCTTGGTGAGCACCAGGCCGGTCAGGCCCAGCGCATCGCCGAACGACTTGACCTGCGCCAGTGCGTTCTGCCCGGTATTCGCGTCGAGCACCAGCAGCACTTCGTGCGGTGCGCTAGGCTCGGTCTTGGCGATCACGCGTTTGATTTTCTTCAACTCTTCCATCAAATGCAATTGGGTCGGCAAGCGCCCGGCGGTGTCGGCCAGCACGATGTCGATGCCGCGCGCATGGGCGGCCTGGATGGCGTCGTAAATCACCGCGGCGGCATCGTTGCCCTCCTGGCTGATCACCGTCACGTTGTTGCGTTCGCCCCAGGTCTGCAATTGCTCGCGCGCAGCGGCGCGAAAAGTGTCGCCGGCCGCCAGCAGCACCGATTTGCCCTGCGCCTGGAAATGTTTGGCGAGTTTGCCGATGGTGGTGGTCTTGCCGGCGCCGTTGACGCCGGCCAACATGATCACAAAGGGTTTATGGGTGGAAACATCGAGCGGTTTTTCCAAAACCGCAATGAGCGAGGACAAGGCATCGTGCAGCGCTGCCTGCAATTGGCCGGCATCGCTCAAGCCCTCGCGCTTGACGCGGGCGCGCAAATCGTCGAGCAGCACCTGGGTGGCGCCGACGCCGACATCGGCGGTGAGCAGGATGGATTCCAGTTCTTCGTAGAGATCCTCGTCGATCTTGGCGCCGCCGCCGAGCAGCCCGGAGAGTTTCTGCCCGAGATTGTCGCGGGTGCGCGCCAATCCCTGGCGCAGCCGATCCGACCAGCTGGCGGGCTTTTCCTCGGCGACTTCGGTTTTGGCGGATTTGAAGAAACTTAGCATGGGCGTGGTGGTCAGAACGTAAGCTATAATTTGCAATTCCGCTATTTTAGGCGATAAGGAGGTTTTGTGCAGCGCAACTTAATGATCGCCGCCTGGTGCCTGGTAATGCTCAGTCCATTGCCGGCCTTGGCGGGTACTTACGAGTTCAGGCTGGACAACGGCATGAAGCTGATCGTCAAAGAGGATCACCGCGCGCCCGTGGTGGTGTCGCAGGTCTGGTACCGCGCCGGCAGCATCGACGAGGTGAGCGGCACGACCGGGGTGGCCCACCTGCTCGAACACATGATGTTCAAGGGAACCAAAGACGTGCCGGGCGGCCAGTTTTCGAAAATCATCGCGGCGGCGGGCGGCAAGGAAAACGCTTTTACCGGCGAGGATTACACTTCCTATTTCCAGCAGTTGCAGGCCTCCAAGCTGCCGGTTTCCTTCAAGCTGGAAGCCGACCGGATGCACAACCTGGTGATTTCCCCGGAAGAGTTCGCCAAGGAAATCAAGGTGGTGATGGAAGAACGTCGCTGGCGCACCGACGACAAGCCGCAAGCGCTGGTTTATGAACAAATGCGCGCGGCGGCGTTCGAGTCGCACCCCTATCATCACCCGGTGATCGGCTGGATGAACGACCTGGAGAACATGACGGCCAACGACGCGCAGGAATGGTACTCGCGCTGGTACACGCCGAACAACGCCACGCTGGTGGTGGTGGGCGATGTCGAGCCGCAGGCGGTGCTGAAGCTGGCGCAGGAATCTTACGGCAAGATCGCAACCCGGCCGCTGCCGCCGCGCAAACAGCCGGTCGAAGCCGAGCAGCGCGGGATCAAGCGCGTGACGGTGAAAGCCCCGGCGCAACTGCCCTACCTGCTGATGGGCTACCACGCCCCTGCGTTGCAAAATCCCGATCAGGACTGGGAACCCTATGCGCTCGACGTGTTGGCCGGGGTGCTCGACGGCCATGCTTCGGCGCGGCTGAACAAGGCGCTGGTGCAGGAACAACAGGTGGCAAGCTCGGTCGGCGCCGGTTACGACCTGATCGCCCGCGGGCCGAGCATGTTCCAGCTCGACGGTACGCCGGTCGAGGGCAAGACGGTGGCCGACCTGGAAGCGGCGCTGCGCGTACAGATCGACAAGATCAAGCAAGACGGCGTGACCGAGGAGGAATTGCAGCGCGTCAAGGCGCAAGTCGTGGCCGGGCGGGTGTTTCAGCGCGACTCGATGTTCTATCAGGCGATGCTGATCGGCCAGCTGGAAACCAGCGGGATGTCTTACAAGGCGCTCGATACCATGCTGGACAAGCTCAAGGCGGTGACTGCGTCGCAGGTGCGCGAAGTGGCGCGCAAATATCTGGTGGATGATCATCTGACGGTGGCGACCCTCGACCCGCAGCCGCTCGACAAGGTAAAACCGGCCATGCCGCCGAAGGGATTGCATCATGCTAACTAATATCAAAATCGCGCAGCGACACATCGTCCCCCTCTCCCGCCTGCGGGAGAGGGCAGGGGAGCGGGGATCAATCAAGATGCTGCTCGCAGCATTCCTGCTGGTCGTGACCGGCAATCTGTTTGCCGCGCCGCAAATCCAGCACTGGCAAATGGACAACGGCGTGCGCGTGTATTTTGTCGAGAACCACGATCTGCCGCTGCTGGATGTCAGCCTCGGCTTCGACGCTGGCAGCCGCCGCGATGCGCCGGAAAAATCCGGCCTGGCGTCCCTGGTCCGACGCACGTTGGCGATGGGCGCGGGCGGGCTGAACGAGGACGAGATTTCCAAGCGCATGGCGGATGTCGGCGCCGTGCTCGGCGGCAGCCTCGATGACGACCGTGCCGGCGTCAGCCTGCGCACCCTGAGCAGCGAACGGGAACGCGAACAGGCGTTGGGCGTGATGGCGCGCGTGATCCAGCAGCCGGAATTCCCCGAAGCGGTGTTGCAGCGCGAGAAAAACCGCATCATCGCCGCCCTCAAAGAAGCCGAAACCCAGCCGGATCACATCGCCGGCAAGGCTTTCTCCGCGATGCTTTACGGCACGCACCCGTATGCCCGCGAATCCAGCGGCGAAGTGGCGACCGTAGCCAAGCTGACGCGCCGCGATGCGGTGGATTTCTACCATGGCTGGTACCGTTCCGACAATGCCGTGCTGGCGATCATCGGCGACGTCACGCAGGCCCAGGCCCAGGCCATCGCGACCCGGCTGAGCGGCGCCTTGCCGCGCGGCCAAGGGAAAGACCAGCCGCTGCCGCCAGTCGCGCCGCTCGCCCAGGCGGAAACCCGGCGCATCGCGCATCCGGCCACGCAGAGCCATATCCTGATGGGAATGCCGGGGATGCGCCGCGACGACCCGGATTATTTCCCGTTGTTCGTCGGCAATTACATCCTCGGCGGCGGCGGCTTTGATTCGCGCTTGCTCGACGAAGTGCGCCAGAAACGCGGCCTGGCCTACAGCGCGCACAGCTATTTCATTCCGATGCTGCAGGAAGGCCCGTTCCAGATCGGCCTGCAAACCCGCCGCGATCAAGCCGACCAGGCGTTGGCGGTAGTGCGCGAAACGCTGGCGAAATACGTCGCCGCAGGGCCGACTGAAGCCGAGCTGAAGCAGGCCAAGGACAACCTGATCGGCGGATTTCCATTGCGCATCGACAGCAACCAGAAAATCCTCGATTACCTCAGCGTGATTGGCTATTACCGCCTGCCGCTGACCTACCTCGGCGATTTTTCCGCCAAGGTGGAAAAAGTCAGCGTGGCCGACATTCGCGACGCCTTCGTCCGGCGCGTCAAACCCGAAGTCATGGCGACCGTGATCGTCGCCGCCGACGGCAAGTGATCCAGAACAAAGTCCGCATCATCGGCGGCGAGTGGCGCCGCCGCTGGATCAACTTCCCGGCGCTGGAGGGCTTGCGCCCGACGCCCGACCGGGTGCGCGAAACACTGTTCAACTGGCTGGGGCAGACGCTGGACGGCAAGACCTGCCTCGACCTCTACGCCGGCAGCGGCGCGCTCGGCTTCGAAGCGTTGTCGCGCGGCGCCGCGCAGGTCACCCTGGTGGAGCGCGACCGCCAGGTGCTGCAAGCGCTCCAGGCCAATGCCCAAACCCTGGGGATGAGCCGGCTGGAATTGCTCAATGCCGACGCCCTGCAATTCCTGGCGCGCGATCAGCGCCGTTACGACGTAATTTTCCTCGACCCACCTTTCCATAAAGGGTTTTTGCCGCTATTATTTCCGCTTCTTGAAACGCGCCTCAACCCGGATGGTCTGGTTTACGCCGAGAGCGAGCAGCCGCTGGAGCTCGGCCAGGGTTGGCAGGTTTGGCGGCAAGGCCGCGCCGGCAAAGTGTTTTATTACTTGTTGATGCGGGAGGCTGCATGACGCTCAAGGCGATATATCCCGGCACTTTCGACCCGGTCACGCGCGGCCATGAAGACTTGGTGCGGCGTGCCGTCAGGCTGTTCGACGAAGTGATCGTAGCGGTCGCCGGCAGCCCCGGCAAAAAGCCTTATTTCCCGCTGGAAGAGCGCGTGGAAATGGCCTCCGCGGTATTGGCCGACTTGCCCTCGGTGCGGGTAGTCGGTTTCGAAGGCTTGTTGATGGATTTTTTGCGTGCGCACGATGCGCGCGTAGTATTGCGCGGCTTGCGGGCCGTTTCCGATTTCGAATACGAATTCCAGTTGGCCGGGATGAATCGCAGCCTGTATGCCGAGGTCGAAACGGTGTTTCTGACGCCATCGGAACAATACATGTTTATTTCAGCCAGCATGGTGCGCGAAATAGCGTTGCTGGGCGGGGATGTCGCGCAATTCGTGCATCCCCTGATCAAAACCAGAATGATGAACCGGATTTTGTCTTAACTTAACCTAAAGGAAACTATCATGGCTTTAATGATTACCGACGAATGCATCAACTGCGACGTGTGCGAACCCGAGTGCCCTAACGGCGCGATCAGCCAAGGCGACGAAATCTACGTGATCGACCCCGCCCTGTGCACCGAATGCGTCGGCCACTACGACGAACCGCAATGCGTGTCGGTATGCCCGGTGGATTGCATCCCCAAGGACCCCAGCCACGAAGAAAGCAAAGCTGAACTGCAAGCCAAGTTCGAAAAGATCAGCGCGGCGAAGTAAGCCGGAGCGGTTTGGAATGGAAAACGGCGGCAACCTGGAAGGGTTGCCGCCGTTTTTCGTTGTGGAAATAGGAGGAGCAATCGCCTAGGCTGCTTGTGATATCGAAGCGTGCAACTCCCCCAAGTTCAAATCAGGGCTGAAGAACATCACCTCGGCGCCCTCATAGCGAGTTTGGGCGGTGTACTTCAGCCCATAAGTCAAGGCACGCGCGTAGGCATACATGGTCTTGATCTCCTCAGCATTGTCGTAGGATACAACCCATGACCTGCAAAAATGTTGGCTTTTCAGCAGCTTTGCGATGCTCTCGTGATCAGCGTGTTCGTAGAAATTTCGATACAGTCCAGCACCTTTGACGTAGTAGGGTGGGTCTAGATAAACCAATGACCGAGCCGGAAGAAACTCGTGGCAGCGGGTCAGCAGTGCGTGGGCGTCTTCTTCATAAACATGAATGTGCCTAGCGTGTTCAGCGATGCGCTCCAGCCGCTTGCACAATACATCGCGCTTGAATCGCGCATCCATCTTATAGGCGCCTGCCTGTGCCAAGCCGCCGATTACTCCCCCCTTCAGGATGCCGGATCGATTGGTGCGGTTCAAGAACAGCGTAGCAAAGCCGCGCTCTAGTTCTGTACTGGCAGTATGTCCAAGCATGATGCTACGCCAGTGGAGCCATGCTTCGATGGTCACAGGCTCCTTGGTCACACACTTAATTAGTGCTTCCGGTTGCTCGGTGGCAACTCGCCAAAATGCGGCCACCGCAGGGTCAACGTCATTAATGTGAATGTGTCCTGCTAACCCATGAAACAGCAGCTCCAGCGCAACCCCTGCACCGCCAGCGAAGGGCTCCAAATAGTGTCCACCGGACAAGTTGTTACGCTGCATCAACTCAGCGATAAACGGTGCAAAGCGCGCTTTGCCACCAGGGTAGCGCAAAGGGCTGTATAGCTTGTTGGAGTACATGGTCGCCTGAATCTACAAGGTTGCGGTTTACTTGGACAGCCTGTTGGAAACATGGGCTATCGCGTTCTCAGTGTCATTACGTAGGTTGGTAACTTGATTAGCATTAGCCTTAGCCCAAGCCGCTATCACGCCCCAAGATTGTAGATCCTCCCAGTGGTTGACCCACCACTGCTTGATTGAAACACGGTCGTTACCTGAGCCATCGCTCAGAAAGTGATCGCGGATCAAGTCACTGCTCGGGTTGCTGACATTAAGACTGTACAACAAGGCTCGCGCGTTTTCAGTATTTGACTCAGCCAGTTCCATAAGAAATTTCTTAATTGTCCGCTCCGGCGACATTCCTTTGCCGTTTTCGTCTTGCGCTCCCGGGAGTTTGACCAAATTGGCCCGATCCGCCTTTCTATGTGGCAGACTAGTGTCAGCGTCCACGATCAGCACCGTGTCCAAGAAGTGAGGATCATGCTTGGGTAACTTACCAAATTTGAGCCGCCAACGCCCAACGGTAGAAGGGGGAGTTTTACACCGTGTTTACGCGCGATGCAGCTGCGCGCACCTGAAGAGAGTAGCACACTGAAAAACTGCGCCGCCTCTTTATCCTCGAAGTAGATTGGAATTTGTCGTTTCTCGATTGGCCGCACTTGCACTGGCTTGAGATTCATGTCGGACAAGATTGCTTGCAGGGACTGGTCTGGCGCTAATCTTGGGTGAGCTGTGTCGTGCAAGTAGACAACTTTATCAGGCGCGTGAGCATTGCCATCGCCATCAGGATGCACCGCTTCGATTAATCGCGGTGAGTGCGTGGTCGCAATGATTTGGATATTTAGTTTTTTCGCTTTCGATTTCAACGCTGTTGCCAAGCGGCCGATGGCGTGCGGGTGGAAACCCGCGTCTAGTTCATCTATGACGAGCAGACCGCCTGGGTAGTCGTCCTGCATCTCACGTTTTATGCGATTGAACGAGGCTAGAGCGGTTGCGATGCTGCCAAGGCTATCTTGGCCTAATGAAATGGCGCGCGGGTCGTGCGCGTAGCCGGGCTGTTTGCTTACTTTGCGCGCCCCCTTAATGGACTGGCTGGTAATGCCGTCGTGCTTGGCATTGCCGCCTAGCACAACTGCGTTGATGAACTCAGCAATCAGCTTGCTATCTTCTTCATTCATGGCTGTATCAGCCTTGCTTGAGACATCTTCTTCTGGCGCCTCGCCAGCCGGGAGCATACGCTTGATGCCAAGATGGATGGTAGGCAACGGAATTTTAGCATCTGGTCCAATGATCAGCCCGTCAGCATTGATGGGCTTTTTTCCTTCCGTTCGTGGGACAACACGGGCGCGCTGATACGCGCTTCGGCGTGTAAGAGAGCATTCCTTGATGACGGTAATATTGTTGACACTGCATGCCACACGTGGTGGTGTCGCCCTTGCTTCCTGGGCAGCATCTACCTCCGACACGTCGATGTGCATCATCTGTTCGATGTTGCAATAAAACTCGTTATCGAAATAGCTCTTGAGCCCGGTTTTTCGCGACCAGCCAAAATTGTTAGTCGTCAACGCCAATATTGTTGATTTCCCGACGCCGTTATGTCCCGCGATCAGCGTCAGTCTTTCCGCGAAATTTACCGTCAGATTCTTCAGTTTTCGGAACGGTTGGGTACCAAAGGATATCGAGACTACGTTAATGTTGTTCTTCGCCAACCCATTCTCCCTTTATCGTCATGATTGTTGCGGGCTAACGGTAGCCATCCGCCTTATGAAGATGGCTTTATCCCCATATGGGGTACAAATACCCCACAACGCAATCTATCAGTAAAAAACCCATTCTGCTACCGGGGCGAAATTCTGGTTCATGCAATATTTGCCGAACGCGATCCCAGCCTAAAGCCCCACCAGCAACCCATCCCCCCTCCTCCAACAATCCTCAAACCTCTCCACCCCATGGCTCCCCCCATTCACCAACCTTCGCGCGCCGCGTAAATCTCCCGCCACCAGCGCTTCCTTGATCGACCGTTCCCTGGCCTTGAGAAAACTGGCGAGCAGCGCCGCCGCAATGTCAGGCTGATTGGCGCGTTCCGGGGCCTCCAGCAGTTGCTCGCCCAGTCCGATAGCGACCCCGTGCTGCCGGTAGTTGGCTTTGCCGGTGAGCTGGATGAAGCCGCGTCCGCAGTATTTCGCGCCGTCGCCGGGCTGGCTGTTGCCGAGGTCGGTGCGGTGATCGTAGAGGTCGAAGGGGTGGCCGTCCGGCGAGGTGTTGTAGCGCGACCGGCCTTCGTTTATCGGGACGAAACCTTCGCTTTCGGCGCGGATGGTGGCGAGCGCCATCAGCACCATGGGTTGGTCCTGGAGGGTGGCGTTGGCCAGGGCGTCGAGCACGTAGGGCAGGTGTTTCTCGATGTTGGCGCGGGGCGTGTGGGGGAACATTACGCAGACTTTTTCCGCTGTGACTTGCGCGATGGCGGAAGGCAGTGCGGCGCTTTTCGCCAGGCCCAGCGCGGCTTGGGTGCGCGGCCCGGCCACTCCGTCCGCCAGCAGGTTCCGGCTTTTTTGGAAGGCGAGCAGCGCCGCTTCGGTGGCCGGGCCGAAATCGCTGTCGATTTTGCCGGGGGGCCGGTTCGGCGAGGCTGGTCTGTCCGTCGGATCGGCTGGCGGAACCGCAAAGCCGCCGCTTGACGACTGCGGCTAGGGTTTTTGGCAGTGCGGGCAATAAAACGTCGCGCGCTGGCCCTGGCGCAGGGTGGCGATGGACGTGCCGCACACCCGGCAGGGTTGGCCGGTGCGGCCGTAGACGTTGTATTGCTGCTGGAAATAGCCGGGCTTGCCGGCGCTGTCGACGAAGTCGCGCAGGCTGCTGCCGCCGGCGGCGATGGCGTCTTGCAGGGTGGCTTTGATTTCGGCGGCCAGCCGCCGGTAACGCGCCTTGCCGAGCTTGCCGCAGGCGCTCTGCGGGCGGATGGCGGCGCGGAACAGCGATTCGCTGGCGTAGATGTTGCCGACGCCGACCACGGTTGCGCCGTCCATGATGAATTGCTTGACCGGGATGGCGCGCCCGCGGCTGGCGCGGTACAGCAGTTCGCCGTCGAAGGCGTCGCTCAGGGGTTCGACGCCGAGTTTGGCGAGCAACGGGTGATTGAGCGGGTCTGCCGCTGTCCACAGGATCAGCCCGAAGCGGCGCGGGTCGCGCAGTCTCATGCACAGCCCGTTTTCCAGCACCAGGTCGAAATGGTCGTGTTTTTCCGGCGGGGTGGCGGCGGGAATGATGCGCAGGCTGCCGGACATGCCGAGGTGG
>Ga0208566_1000109_pt1 | contig 59550 bp, 52 predicted proteins | sample PL_2010_150m_FD_184159 | JGI IMG/M metagenome (GOLD analysis project Ga0208566, IMG submission 184159) | Freshwater microbial communities from Powell Lake, British Columbia, Canada to study Microbial Dark Matter (Phase II) - PL_2010_150m... | ecosystem: Environmental > Aquatic > Freshwater >...
CCGCGCCCGGCCACGACCCGAACGCGCTCCTGTTCTACGCGCCCGAGGCGCGCATCCTGATCACCGGCGACGCGCTGTGGGAGAACGGCTTCGGCCTTATTTTTCCGGAACTATTCGGTCAAAGCGGATTCGCCGACGCGCGCTCGACGCTTGAGACCATCGCCGGGCTCGAAGTCGATAGCGTCATTCCCGGCCACGGCGCGCCATTCGGCGATATCGGCAAAGCACTGGCGACCGCATTCGCGCGGCTCGACGCCTACGAGCGCGATCCGACCAAGCTCGCGCGGCATGCGCTCAAGGTAATGCTGTCTTTCGCGCTGATGATCGAAGGCAGCATGGCCGAGTCCGAACTGCCGGGTTTTCTTTCGAGCTCGAGCATCTACGGCGAGGTCAACCGGCGGTTTCTCGGCCTGTCAGACGAGCAGTTGCGCGACTACCTGGTGAAGGACCTGGAGCGCGCTGGCGCGCTCACGCGCCGCGACGGTCGCCTGTTCGCGACGGGATAGGACCGGCGAATCTTCGCGGCTGTGTACGCGGCGCGCTGGCGCACGCCCTCAGCGCAGCAGCTTGTCCGGCACTTCCAGTTCCATGTGCAGCATGGCGAGCCCGTGCACCTTGCCCTGCGCGTCGGTGATCAGGGTCTCCGTGCCTCCGCCGCCGAGGGAATCGTGCAGAATGAAATTGAGCGCGCGCAGATTCGGAATTTCATAGCGCACGACTTTGCCCTTGCAGATTCCCTTGAAAAATTCCCTGACCACGTCGGTGGTGAGCTTCTCCCGCAGGAACTCATACAGCTCCGGCGTGTTTGCCATGACGCCGACATTGCTGCTGTCGCCCTTGTCGCCGGAGCGGGAAATCGCAATATCCATCAACTTCACTTTGGCCATGTCACACCTCCTCGACGGTAACGCGGGTCTCGACCTTGCGTTTGTCGATCAGCGCGGGCCAGTAGCCGACGATCTCGCTGGCGCGCGCGCGGCCGGCGGCGAGGCCGGTCACCCCGGGCGGGCCGCCGGTCACGAACGGCGCGATTTCCGTCCCGAGCAGGTCGAGCTTCTTCCGATCCGCGCCTTTCGCGCCGATGCGCATCATGATTTCGTGCGGCTGCTTAAGTTCGGGCACGATGCCCTTGTACAGCACATTGGTGCCGAACAGCTCTAGAAAACGCAGTTCCTGCGGAATCGGCGCCCCGTGCATCTCCATGCGCTTGAATACTGCATCGGCGATCCAGTGCGCCTTGTCCACCGCGTCCGGACCGCTGATGCACAGCGTCGCCAGTATCTTGTAGCCGTTTTCATACGCCATCGACACTTTATAGGTCGGCGTCGGCGCGCGGCCTTTTACGCCGTGGATTTTCACGCGATCCGGCCCTTCCTGCTCGATGTTGATGGTGGTGAAATCCGCGGTGCAATCCGGACCCAGGTAGTTCTTCGGATCGCCCAGTTCGTACAAAAGCTGCGACGTGACGGTCTGGACGCTGACCAGTCCGCCGGTGCCGGCGTGTTTGGTGACGACGAAACTGCCGTCCGCGCTCGCCTCCGCGACCGGATAGCCGATGCGCGCCAGATCCTTGACCTCGCGCCAGTGGGTGAAATTCCCGCCGGTGCATTGCGGGCCGCACTCGAGCACATGGCCCATCACGGTGGCGCCGGCAAGTTTGTCGTATTCGTCCATGGACCAGCCGAATTCGTGAACCAGCGGCGCAACAGCGAGCGTTGGATCGGTGCAGCGGCCGACGATTACGATATCCGCACCCTGGGCGAGCGCATCGGCAATCGACTTGGCGCCGATATAGACGTTGGCGCTGGTCAGGCGGTCGCGCACCCTTTCGATGCCTTCACCGGAATCGAAATTGGCGAACGCCTCGCCCGACGCGATCAGCTCCGGCAAGCGTCCGAGGATGTCGTCACCCTCGACGATGCCGATCCTGACGCCGGCGACGTTCTGCTCGGCGATCACCTTTTTCGTCGCAGCGAGGCAGGCCCTGAGATTGACACCGCCTGCATTGGCAATGATCTTGATCTTCTTCTCTTTGCATTTGCGGATGATCCGGCCGACCAGCTTGACGAAATCGGTCGCATAGCCGAGCGCCGGATCACGCGCCTTTTGCTTTTGCATGATGCTCATCGTGACTTCGGCAAGGTAGTCGAAAGTCAGATAGTCGATCGGTCCTTCGTCGACCAGGCGCAAGGGGCCGAGCATGCTGTCGCCCCAGAAGCCCTGCGCGTTGGCGACCAGCACTTTTTTCGAGCTCATGAGCTGTGTCCTTGAAGTGTGTGAATCTTTGCGGAGAGAGAAGGCGTGGTGCCCTTCACGGATAAGAGGCAATGTATCCCGCAGCGCCGACCATGGTCAAGTCAACCGCCGCGAAGCGCGCGCCAGCGCGAACCTTTCGCAGTCGCACCTTCCATCACGGTCCCTTCCATGGTATCGCCGTACACCCGGCCGAAGAAATGCAACGGCTCGGACGGTCGGCGAGTCTCGTCGATCAGGGCGAAGCGTATCTCCGGCCCGCGCAGGTGCGCGCTTTGCAGCAGCGTGCGCCCGCGCGCGCGCGCGGCGACTCCGGCAATTTCCTGAAATCGTTGCGTGAACTCAATTGCTATCGATTCCTGTCCGGCGGCGCCCTCGACCTGCAGGTTCCAGGTGCCGGCGACCCTGGCGGGCACGATCCAGAGGTAGACGGTGCTCGTTTTCATCGGCATCACCGGCTTCGCCTGGCCTTGCAACACCACCTTGGCGTCCGGCTGCCATTCGCCCATGTCCCAGTCGTGCGAAACCACGCGAGTGCCGGGCCTGAGTTCGGCCAAGAGCCGCGGCCGCAGTAGCAGATTCACCGAGGGCAGCAGGTACATGGTGAGTACGCTCGCTTCGCGAATATCGGTGTCGAACAGGTCGCGCTCGAAGAACTGCGCGCGTGCTGCGACGCCGGCCATGCGCGCGGCTTCATTGCTCGCCTCGACCAGGCTGGCGTCGAGCTCGACGCCGAAACCGCGCGCGCCGCGCTGTTGCGCGGCGGTGATCACGATGCGGCCGTCGCCCGACCCAAGGTCGATCAGAAAATCGTCAACGCCGATTTCGGCCAGATCGAGCATCTTGTCCACCACTGCCTGCGGCGTGCGCACGTAGGGAACTTCCTCGGCGGACACCGGCTGCGCAACGGCCGCCGAAGCGCCAAGCGCGAACAGCGCGACCGCCGGAACGCAACGCCAGCGCATGCGCGCTACTTGTCCTTCTTGCCGCGCGGTATCGGCTTGCCGCTGTCGCGCCACTTGACTGCCTTGTGAAAGCCTTCCTTCTCCGCATAGCCCTTGAACCACAGGCCTTCGGGTGAGTGGCGCGTGATGCCGTCGAAAATCGTGGCGAACATCTGCGTCGTCGCCAGGCCCATGTTTTCGTAGGCCTGGTTGATCATCAGTTTTTGCATCATCAACTGGTTCCTCGGCACGCCCGCCATGCGCCCGGCCAGCGTCTCCACTGCGGCGTCGAGTTCGCCCGCAGGTACCGCATCGTGCACCAGGCCCCATGCCTTCGCCGTTTTGCCATCGATGGTGTCGCCGGTAAGCAGCATGCGCTTGGCTTTTTCCGCCCCCAGACGGAATACCCACATGGCCGTCGTCGGGCAGCCCCAGACGCGCGCCGGCATGTAGCCTATTTTCGCGTCCTCGGCCATGATCACGATATCGGCGCACAGCGCAATGTCGCTGCCGCCGGCCACTGCGTAGCCCTGCACCTTGCAGATGGTGGGCTTGTAGCTTCGCCACAGCGAAAAGAAATCGTCGGTGTTGGCTTTCATGCCGCGGTAGTCGATCATCGGGTCCCACGGCATGTCCTGGGTATAGGAATTCCTGCCTTTCTTCTCGGCGAAATCCTTCAGGTCGTAGCCGGCGCAGAACGCACGGCCCGCGCCCTGCACCACGATCACATGCACGCCGTCGTCGGCGTTGGCTTGCTCCACTGCGAGTCGGATTTCGCGCGGCATCGCCTGGCTGATGGCGTTCAGCCGGCGCGGCCGGTTAAGTGTGATGCGCGCGATGCGGCCGCGTTTTTCGTACAGCAGTGTCTTGTATTTCATTGCGGCCTCCGGAGTTTTGACTGGCGCGCGGCCGCCTCAGGCGTCAATCGTACTTGCGCGTGTCGTCGATGACTTTGCCGTCATTGGGCAGGCTGCCCCTGGGCACGAATTCGATCTCGCCGCGCAGCTTGGTCACATCACGGATCGCGGCCACCAGAGCGGCTTTCAGGCCTTTGCCCTCGTTTGCGACCTCGCACTTGAAGGTCATGCTGTCGTTGCCGGTTGCGCCGGAAACCACCAACCGCGCCTTGAGAATTTCGGGGTGGCGCCGCACGATTTCGCCCATTTGCTTCGGCGTGACGAACATGCCGCGCACCTTGGTGGTCTGATCGGCGCGTCCCATCCAGCCTTTGATGCGCACGTTGCTGCGGCCGCACGGACTCGCGCCTGCAAGCACTGCGGACAGATCGCCGGTGCCGAAACGAACGAGCGGATAGTCCCGGTTGAAGCTGGTAATCACCACCTCGCCCACTTCGCCCTCGGCGACCGGATCGCCGGTGCCGGGGCGCACGATTTCGAGCAACAGGTCCTCGTCGAGGATCATGCCCTCGGTGACGCTGCCGTCGGGCAGCGCGGATTCGTAGGCGATCAGGCCGAGATCGGCGGTGGCATAGGACTGCATGACGCGGATGCCGCGCGCGCCCAGGGCCATGCGCAGCGCGGGCGGCAGATACTCGCCCCCGACCATGGCGTTTTTCAGGCAGCCGATGTCGGCCTTCAATTCGTCCGCTTTGTCCACGATCAATTTCAGAAAGGACGGCGTGCCGATGAACGCACTGATGTGCAGATCGGCGACGGTGGACACCTGCATTTCGGTCTGACCGATTCCGGTCGGAACCACGGTGCAGCCGAGCGCACGCGCGCCCGACTCCATCATCGAGCCCGCCGGTGTGAAGTGGTAGGCGAAAGTGTTGATCACCAAATCGCCTTCGCGAAAACCGGCGGCGTAGAGGGCACGCGCCGTGCGCCACCAGTTGGCCGCCTTCCCTTCCGGGTCATACACCGGCCCGGGCGATACGAAAATTTTCGCCAGCTTGGCGAGCGGCGTCGCGTTCAGGCCGCCCAGGGGTGGGTCGCGCTGTTGCAGCTCCGCGAGATCGGATTTGCGCGTGACCGGCAGCCTGGCCAGCGCCGCGCGCGTCGTCACTGTCGCCGGATCGACGCCGGCAAGGATGCGCTCGAAGCCGGGCGCACGTGCTTTTGCGTGCGCGATCTGCGCCGGCAGCGCGGCGAACAGCGCTTCTTCGCGCCCGTCCGCAGCGCGCGTTTCGAGAGTGTCGTAATGCTCGCTCATGGGAAAGATTGGTCTTTTGGCAAGAAAATGAGAGGCGTGATGTCGACTGCCTGGAAACACCGGCGGGCTCCGCGCGGCGACCGATGCGGCTTCAGGCGAGCCAGCGCTTGCGCCGTTTGTAATGCTTGACCTCGGAAAAGCTCCTGCGCCCGCCGCTGGAAATACCCAAGTAGAATTCCTTCACGTCCTCGTTGGCAGCGAGATCGGAGGCAACACCATCCATGACCACGCGGCCGTTCTCGAGGATGTAGCCGTAATCGGCGTAGCGCAGCGCCACCATGGTGTTCTGCTCCGCCAGGAGAAAACTCACGCCCTCTTTCTGGTTGAGGCTTTTCACAATCTCGAAGATTTCTTCCACCAGCTGCGGCGCGAGGCCCATCGACGGCTCATCCAGCAGGATCATGGTCGGCCGCGCCATCAGGGCGCGCCCGACGGCGGTCATCTGCTGTTCGCCGCCCGAGGTGTAGCCGGCCAGGCTCGCGCGCCGTTGTTTCAGACGCGGGAAGTAGGTGTAGACTTTTTCCAGGTCGGCGGCGATTTCGCTGCGGCCGGCGCGGCGGGTGTAGGCGCCGGTCATGAGGTTGTCCTCGATCGACAGGTGCGGGAAACAGTGCCGCCCTTCCATCACTTGAATCACGCCGCGCCTGACCAGCTCCGACGGCGTGAGTTTCTCGATGCGCTCTCCCTTGTATTCGATGTAGCCCTTGGTCACGTCGCCGCGCTCGCCCCTCAGCAGGTTGGACACCGCACGCAGCGTGGTCGTCTTGCCCGCGCCATTGCCTCCCAGCAAGGCTACGATCTTGCCTTCGTCGACAGTCAGCGACACGCCCTTCAACACCAGAATGACGTGGTTATAGATGACTTCAATGCCATTCACCGTGAGCATGGTGGTACTCATCGGGGCGTTCTCCTTGGAGCGAACTGCAAAATAACAATCTCGGCAATTGCCATTCCGAGCATGGCGAGGAATCTGCTATTGAAGCAATTAGAAGCAGCTTCCTCAGCCTTAGGCTTCGGAACGACAGGCCATTTTCAGGCGGCCTTTTAGATTTCTCGGTTTTTCCGGAAACTCAAACCGAGCCCCTGGAAAAACCGCCTGTGCCGCGAACGGCGCAGGCGGAAATTCACACGATCAGGACGACGCGTCCTTGGCGCAGTCGCGCACCGGGACGTGTTTCTCCGCCGCGTACTTCGCCGCCGAGGCGCGAATCAGCGGCTTGATGATCTGCAGATCTGACTCGTACGGTCCGGCGGTGATATGCCATTTCTTCCCGTCCCAGGCCTGGACACTGCCGGTATGCGCGCCCTCGTGATCGACGCAGGTGGTCCCGACTGGATTCATGAAGCCCTCGAAACCGATCTTTTTGATCGCGGCGGCGTCGATCGCCAGGTTTTCCAGTCCCCAGCGGACCTGTTCGCCGGTCAACGGCTTTTTACCGTACTTGAACTGGGCGCGCTTGACGCCTTCCACGGCCATCATCGCCGATACCATGCCACGGTTGTACAGCACCTCGCCGACGTCTTCCGCCTTGCCGCTGCCCTGGCCTTTGTCATAGACATACTTGATCATGTCCTTGTGCACCTGGCCCTGGCCGGCCGGCGCGAGGAACACCAGCGCGTTGTAACCCTTGGCGCCATCGCCAGCCGGCGTGACATCGGGCTCAGCGCCTGACCACCACACGCCGTACATCTTCTCGCGCGGATAGCCGCTCGCGACCGCTTCCTTGATCGAGGTCGAGTTCATCACACCCCAGCCCCAGAGGAAGACATAGTCCGGACGCTGCTGGCGGATCTGCAGCCAGGTGGCTTTCTGTTCCACGCCGGGGTGGGTTACCGGCAGAAGCAGGAGTTCGTAGCCGTGCATCTTGGAACGCTCCTGCAGGAGCGGAATCGGCTCCTTGCCATAGGGCGAGTCGTGATAGACCAGGGCGATCTTCTTGCCCTTCAGCTTGTCCAGGCCGCCTTCCTTCTTGCCGATATGCTGGATCAGAATGTCGGCGGCGTCCCAGTAGGTTCCACCCAGGGGAAAGTTCCACTTGAACACGGTGCCGTCAACCGAGTCGGCGCGACCGTAGCCGGCGGTGACCAGGGGAATCTTGTCCTTGAACACCTTGTCGGTCAGGGCGAAGGTGATGCCGGTCGACAGCGGCTGGAACAGTGTGGCGCCGGTGGGACCTTTGCCCTTCAGACGCTCGTAACACTCGACGCCGCGATCGGTGGCATAACCGGTCTCGCATTCCTCGAAGGTGATCTTGACTCCGCCAATGCCGCCGTCGCGGGCATTCACCAGCTTGAAGTAGTCCACATAACCATTGCCGAACGGCACGCCGTTGGGCGCATAGGCGCCGGTGCGGTAGGTCAGCGACGGGAAGAATTGTTCCTTCGCCTGCGCCTGGACCGGCCCGCTGGCCATGACCGCAGCCACCGTAGCGACCGTCCCTACTGATGCCGCCAGTATTTTCATTTTCTTTGCTAATTTCATCTCCATTACCTCCTTAGAAAAAAGCCGAAGGCGAAACGCCTACGACGGCCACACAAAAACCACAGGCGCCTGGTTCATCCGCTAATGCGGGAACGGCCACAGACGCAGTTTCTCCTTGCCGATCGACCACAGCCGCGCCAGTCCCTGCGGCTCCACGATCAGGAAGAACACGATCAACGACCCGAATATCATCGACTCCAGATGCGACACCATCGCCGTCGACATGGCTATGCCCAGCCATTCCGGCGCCCGGTTCAGCAATATCGGTAGCGCCACAATGAAGAATGCGCCAAAAAAGCTGCCGAGGATGGAGCCCATGCCGCCGATGATAATCATGAACAGCAGATTGAGCGACAGCGTGATATTGAATGCCAGCGGTTCCCACGAGCCCAGGTGCACGAAGCCCCACAGCGCGCCGGCGACGCCGACATAGAACGAACTTACGCCGAAAGCGGTGAGCTTGGCATAGACCGGGCGGATGCCGATTACCTCGGCGGCGACGTCCATGTCGCGCATCGCCATCCAGGCGCGGCCCATGTGGCTGCGCACCAGGTTCTTCGCCAGTATCGCAAACACCGTGACCACCGCCGCAAGGAACAGGTATTTCCTCACCGGCGAATTGACCTGCCAGCCGAAAATGTCGATGGTGGCCGTGGATACCGATCCGGAGGACGCGTAATTGGTAAACCACTTGACCCGGGCGAAGGCCCAGTCCATGAAAAATTGTGCGGCCAGTGTGGCTACCGCAAGGTACAGGCCACGGATGCGCAGGCTCGGGATGCCGAACAGCAGGCCGACCACGGCGGCGATCAGGCCTGCCAGGATCAGCGCCACCAGAAAATTGAGCTGCGGCACGCGCAGCACAAGATTGTATGCGGCATAGGCGCCGACCGACATGAACGCCGCGTGGCCGATGGAAATCTGGCCGCAGTAGCCGACCAGCAGATTCAGGCCGAGCGCCGCCAGGGACAGGACCAGGAACGGAATCAGGATCGACAGGAAGAAATAATCGCTGAATATGAATGGGGCGCCGACGAACACGAACAGCAGCAGCAGGCCCATAAAGATACGATCCTGCAGGATCGGCAGCATCTGCTGATCCGCGCGATACGAGGTTTTGAACTGTCCGTTTTCTCTGTAGAGCATGGTCTATCAGTTTTCGCTAAACGCGATCAATGTGCTTTTCCCCAAACAAGCCTTCGGGCAGGACCAGCAGGAACAGGAGCGCGAGTACATACGCAAACCAGTTTTCTATGCCGCCGCCGGCCAAGTCGAACGCTTTGACCATCACCGGTCCGAGAAACACCTCGGCCATTTTCTCGCCGACGCCGATGATCAGGCCGCCGATGATTGCGCCCGGGATCGACGTGAATCCGCCCAGGATCACCACCGGCAGCGCTTTCAAGGCCACCTGCGAAATTGAGAACTGCACGCCGAGTTTGGCCCCCCAGATGACCCCCGCCACCAGCGCCACGACTCCGGCGAGCGACCATACGATAACCCAGATGCTGTTCAGCGGAATGCCGATCGACTGCGCCGCCAGGTGATCGTCGGCAACCGCCCGCAACGCGCGTCCGGTCTTGGTCTTCTGGAAGAACAGGGCAAGCAGGATCACCAGCAGCGCCGCCGCCGCCGTGGCCGCGACGTCGTCCTTGTTGATCAGGATGCCACCATCAAACAAATTGCCCAGGATCATCACCGGTTCCTTGGCGATGCCCAGCTCGATTTCATAAATATCGCTGCCCCAGACAGTCTGGCCGAAGCCGTCGAGGAAATAGGTCACGCCCAGCGTCGCCATCAGCAGCACCACCGGGTCCTGGTTCACCAGCGGCCGCAGCACCAGCCGCTCGATCACGAACGCCAGCGCCACCATGATGACTACCGCTAGCAGCATGGCCGCCCACAACGGCATTTTCTCGGCCATGCGCGCCACTGACAGCGCCGCGAACAGCACCATCGCGCCCTGGGCGAAATTAAACACACCGGATGCCTTGAAAATCAGCACGAAGCCGAGCGCGACCAGCGAGTAGAGTACGCCCGCCATAAGCCCGCCGAGCAGCACCTCGACCCAGAATCCGGCGGAACTCGCGCCGGTAGCAAGCGGCGCGATGAGGCCCGCCAGCAGCGCAACGAACAAAACAATCAGATTTCGTTTTCCTCTCATATCTGCAGCCAGCCTTAGTGTCCCACGCCGAGATAGGCGCGGATGACAACAGGATCGGAACGAACCTCGTCGGGCGTGCCTTCAGCAATTTTCATGCCGTGATCCAGCACGACGACGAATTGGGAAATATCCATGACCACGCCCATGTCGTGCTCGATCAGAAGAATCGTCGTGCCGAACTGGTCGTTGACATCGAGAATGAAGCGGCACATGTCCTGCTTTTCCTCGACGTTCATTCCCGCCATCGGTTCGTCGAGAAGCAGCAGCTTGGGCTCCATCGCCAAGGCGCGCGCGAGGTCAACGCGCTTTTGCAGGCCATAGGGCAGGCGTCCGACCGGGGTTTTGCGATGGGCCTGGATTTCGAGGAAGTCGATAATCCGTTCGACCGCCTCGCGCTGCTGCAATTCCTCGCGTTCGGCCGAGGGCAGGCGAAACGCCTGTGCCAGCAATCCGGACTTCATGCGCAGGTTTCGGCCGGTCATGATATTGTCGAGCACCGACATGCCCTTGAACAGCGCGATGTTCTGGAACGTGCGCGCGATCCCGCGCTCGGCGGCGGCGTGCGTATTCATGTCGTGGCGCTTTGCGCCCATGAAGGTGACGGTACCCTGTTGCGGGTGGTAGACGCCGTTGATCACATTCAGCATCGAACTCTTGCCCGCGCCGTTGGGCCCGATGATCGAGGTGATTTCGCCGCGCTTGATCTCGAAACTGACACCGGTAATCGCCTTGACGCCACCGAAACTCAGGCTGACGTTTTCGATGCGCAGGAACGCATCCGCTGCAGCGGCTTTCGTGCCCGCGTCGGCGGCGCGCTGGCGCTTGCGCATTTCACCCAGGGCCGCGATGGCCTGTTCGCGCGTATCGAAGATGTTGGCGCGGAAGAACGCGCGCCCCGCGTGTTCCCGTATCGCGTCGCGTGTCTGCGCGGCGGCGCCGACGCGAACCGTGCCCAGGCTGGAGTTGATGTTGCTGTTCTTGCCGCGCTCGGCAAAACGCTCCCAAGCCTCCGGCGCGATGACGCAACCGGGATAAACCACGAGGAAGTACCAACGCCGGCCGCTCGCCGCGAGCTGCCTGTCGACCTCGTCGTAGAAGGTGTCGACCTCGGCCGTGTCGGTAAAGGTGAGGTCGGAAAAATCCACCTCGAACGTCTCCATGGCGTCGTGAAAGGTGAGGCGCTGCGCTGTGGTCCGGTCTTGCATGAGTCCTTCGCCGTGATCGAGGTTTCCTGCCTACGCCGCCTGCTTGACGCCGGCGCTGAAGGTTTTGGAATCACATATTTTCAGATCGGCCGCCACCTTGCCGCTGCGCCCGTCTTCGAACTTGACCTGGGTCTCGATAAATTGCGACGCCTTGTCCGAATACAGCGCATCGATCAGCACGCTGTATTTCTCGGCGACGAAACCGCGGCGCACCTTGCGCGTTCGCGTAAGCTCATCGTCGTCCGGATCGAGTTCCTTGTGCAGGATGAGGAAACGATGCACCTGGGAATCGCACAGCGCCGGATCGAGCGCAAGCTCCGCATTGGCTTTTTCCACGCACTCGCGCACCAGCGCATACACCTCGTCCTTCTGCGCCAGGTCGGTATAGCCGGAGTAGGGAATATTGCGCCGCTCGGCCCAGTTGCCGACCGCGCCGATGTCGATGTTGATGAACGCGCACACCATCTCGCGCCCATGGCCGAATGCGACCGCTTCCCGGATGTGGGAGAAGAACTTGAGCTTGTTCTCGATGTAGTTCGGCGCAAACAGGGCGCCGTTTGCCATTTTACCGACGTCCTTGGCGCGATCGATGATTTTCAGCTGCCCGTCCGCGTCGAAAAATCCGGCGTCACCGGTGTGGAAGTATCCCTGGGCGTCTATGGTCTCGGCGGTGGCGTCGGGCCGCTTGTAATACTCCTTGAACATCGCCGCGCTTTTCACCAGCACTTCGCCGCTGTCGGCGATCTTCACCTCCACCCCGGGCGCGGGCACGCCCACGGTGTCGAGTTTGATCTCGCCGTCCTTCTGCAGACATACGTAGGCGCATGTTTCGGTCGAGCCGTAGAGCTGCTTCAGATTGATGCCGATGGAGCGGTAGAAGCGGAACAGATCAGGTCCGATCGCGGCCCCCGCGGTGTAGGCCACGCGCACGCGGCTCATGCCGAGCACGTTGCGCAACGGTCCGTACACCAGCACGTTGCCCAGTGCGTACAGCCAGCGCTCTGCGCTGGCGACGGGCTTGCCGTCGAGTATCTCGGCGCCGCAGCGGCGCGCCACATCCATGAAATAGTGGAACATGCCGCGCTTGATCGCCCCCGCATCCTCGATGCGGATCATCACCTGGGTGAGCAGGTTCTCGAACACCCGCGGCGGCGCGAAGTAATAGGTCGGCCCGATTTCGCGCATGTCGGTCATCACCGTTTCGCCCGACTCCGGACAGTTGACGGTAAACCCGGACATCAGCGACTGGGCATAGGAAAACAGGTTGTCCCCCACCCAGGCCATCGGCAGGTAGGACAGGATTTCGTCATCCGCGGTCAGCCGGTCGAAGCCGCAGCCGCCGCGCGCCGCATTGATCAGTGCGTCATGGGTAATGCACACGCCCTTGGGTTTTCCGGTGGTGCCCGAGGTGTAGAGCATGATCGCCATGTCGCCGGCCTTGCCCTGCTCGATTTCGCGCACCATGAACTCCGGCTGTTTGGCCATGAGGCTGCGTCCTGCATCCTGCACCGCGTCCAGGCTGCGGATGAACGGCTGGTCGTAATGGCGCAGGCCGCGCGGGTCGTCATACAGAATTTGTTCGAGACCGGGCGCGCGCGCGCGGCACTCGATCAACTTGTCCACCTGTTCCTGGTCCTCGACCACGGCGAAGCGGATACCTGCGTCCTGCAGCACGTATTCCATTTCCTGCGCCACCGCGTCCTGATACATCGGCACCGGAATTCCGCCCAGGCATTGCGCCGCGGTCATGGCCCAGTACAGGCGCGGACGGTTGTCACCGACAATGGCGAGGCTGTCGCCGCGGCGAAACCCCAGCTCGGACAGACCGCAGGCGAGCGCACGCACTTCCTCCGACACCTGGCTCCAGTTCCAGCTCTGCCAGATGCCCAGGTCCTTTTCGCGTATCGCCGGATGCGACGGGCGTACGGCGGCGTGCTGCAGCATCAACCGCGGAAACGTATCCAGAGACCCGTCCGACATGAACCCTCCTCGAATGCGTTGCGCCCCTGTCCCGGGACTTTCTGAATTCATTCTATCTCAAACAAACAACCTCCCCCAACCGCGCGCCGCGGCAGTTACGGCCGACTGGACCAAGCAGGGGATTAGCCAAACCATCATACAGTACAATTTTCGTGCAAAATGTCGCCTGACCGACACTCGAACGTGGCTGGCAATGCGATCCTTGGATGACATGTTGGCCCTGAGCACCTGGACCCGGGAACTGCCGGCGGAGCAATTGCGCAAGGTGCGTGCAGCCATCGCGGTGCGCGATTTCGACGCCGGCGCCTGCATCTGCCGCAAAGGCGATCCGGCGAGCGCCTGGCTCGGCGTGATCGACGGGCTGATCAAAATCCACAGCCTGTCGCCCGCGGGCAAATCGGTGACGTTTGCCGGGATACCCGCCGGCGGCTGGTTCGCCGAAGGCTCGGTGCTGCGGGGAAAGCCGTTCATGTACGACACCGTTGCGCTGCGCGATTCGCGCATCGCATTCCTGCCCGAAGCCACCTTTCGTTGGTTGCTCGATACCAGCATCCCGTTCAACCGCTTTTTGCTGCAGCAACTGAACGAGCGCCTGGGCCAGTTCATCGGCATGGTCGAGCACGACCGCCTGCTCGCGCCGGATGCGCGCGTCGCGCGCGCCCTGGCGGCGCTGTTCAACCCTCACCTTTATCCCGACGCCGACCCGCAGATTCAGATTTCGCAGGAAGAACTCGGCTATCTCGCCGGCGCCTCGCGCCAGCGCGTCAACCGCGCGCTGCAGGTGCTGGGCAAGGCCGGCTTGATCAAAGTCGATTACGGCCTGGTCACTGTGCTCGACCTGGACGGTCTGCAGCGTTACGGCAGTTAAGTACGCGGCGTCATTTCTTCAGCGAATAAGCGATTCGGGACACTAGATGGCAACTCTTTATCTGGTCCGTCACGGCCAGGCCTCCTTCGCCGCCGAGAACTACGACCGCCTGAGCGAACTCGGCCGGCGCCAATCGGTGTGGCTGGGTGAATACTTCGCCGAGCGCGGCATCGTATTCGCGCGCGCGGTCTGCGGCACGCTTGAGCGCCAGCGCCAGACGGCGCGCGATATTCTCGACGCCATGGGTTCGACGCTGACGGCCGCGGAGCATCCGGGCTGGAACGAGTATTCGGGAGACGCGCTGTACAAAGCCTATCTCGGCGACAAGTGGGCGGATGCGCGCGCCAAAGGCGATGTGCGTGCCGTGTATCGCACCATCAAGGCGGCGCTCGCGGCCTGGGCCGAAGGCACACTGCAGGGTCCGCTGCCCGAAACCTGGCAGGGCTTCGGCGGGCGTATCGCCGCCGCGATGAAAAGCGCCTGCGCCGATTTGCCCGATGACGCAAATGTGCTTGCGGCGACGTCGGGCGGCGCCATCGGCCGCGGCATTGCCGACCTGCTGCAGGCGCCGGCGCAGACCGCGATCGAACTCAACCTGCAGTTTCGCAACTCCGGATTCTGCGAGGTGTTCTTCAGCCCGCGCTCGATGCGCCTGGTGAGTTTCAACTGCGTGCCGCATCTGGAGCGCAGCGACAGGCGTGAGGCGATTACCTACTCGTGAACTGAACCAAACGTGAAGCAGGTATCGTCGCCAGCATGAACAAAACCTTGCGCGCTACGCGCGCCGAAATGGGAACAACCGAAAACCGCTCGGGGTTGGCTTTATCCAAGATTGCCGATTGCGCACGGATGGATTCATCATCCGTGCGCAATCGGCAATCCGCGCGGACAGTTTTTCGTCCGCGCAAAATCGCGCCACCGCAACACTGGGCCGCAATTTAAGTCATCACGTTTGATCAATGCAGCCGCGGCTTCTTCAGGAAATCGCCGCGGTCGGCCGAGTGCAGCGTGAGGCGCAGCACGTCGCCCTGACGCGCCAGCATCAACGGTACTTCGACCCCCGGACCGCCGAGGCGCCAGACGCTGCGCAGAAAATCCGCCAGACTGTTGCTCCGTTCGCCCGCCACGCCGAGCACCAGGTCGCCGGCCTGCACGCCGGCGCGCTCCGCCGGGCTGCCCGGCGCCAGTCCGCCCACCACCAGACCGGCGTCTCCATGCTGGGTATACATGCCGAGCCACGGGCGCGGCGCGCGCGCCGCCCGCCCGTGCGCCAACAGGTCATTGAGGATGGGTTCGAGAAGATCGATGGGAACGAACATGTTGCCCTGCTCCGCATTCTCGCCCACGGTCTCCTGCAACAGCAGCGATCCGATGCCAACCAGCCGCCCGCGCGTATCGAGCAGCGCCGCACCGCCCCATTGCGGATGCGCCGGCGCGGTGAACAGGGCGTCGTCGATCAGATATTCCCAGTAACCGGCGAACTCGCGCCTGGCGATCACCTTGGCCTTGAGCGCATGCGAGCGCCCGCCGTGGCCGATGACGAACACTTCATCGCCTGCCGTCAACTCTGTAGCAGAGCCGCGCTCAAGCAACGGCGCGCGCAGTTCCCCCAGCGGCTGCACCAGGCCGAAGCCGGTGGCCTGATCGTAGGCGAGCGCATGGCCGGCGACGACGTCGCCGGCATTGTTTGTCAGCCAGATGGTCTCCGCCTCGGTGATCAGGTAGCCGATGGTGAGCACCAGGCCGTCCGCGCGGATGACCGCGCCGTAGCCTAGGCGTTCGGTGCCGAGGATGCCGCCAGTGAATGCGTCCTCCGGAATCTCCGCGCGCAGCAGCACCACGGCATCCAACGCCTGCCCAAGATCGAAACCGACCTCGTCCTCGCGCGGCTGCAGCGATTCGTCGAAGGCCCAGGATTTGGTGTCGGACATGGCGGTGATTTTGCCACGTTGCGCCGGTTCGGGTCGAGGCAATCGCCTGCGTTGCCTGCGAACGTACTATGGGACAGGTCGGAGACGCCCGACTGGCGCCGTTCTCCGCGCTTTAGCCTGATACCGTTGCAAGCACCGCGCGCACGAACGCGTCCGGAGCGAGCACGGCGAAGCGGCCCCGCGAGGCGACTTGGCGTGCGAGCTTGAGCAGGGCGTTGTCGCGGGTAACGAGATGGCTGGCGCGCACCTGCCAGGCGAGTTCGAGAAATTTCTGATCGTCCGCGTCCTCGCAGCGCGGCAGATGGGACGATACGGCGGACTCGGCAAAATCGAATATCGCCGCATGGCCGACATAGCGCTCGTACGCGAGCGCCTGCGCCGCCGGTTCGAGCTTCACCTGTGGGTAGCCGAGAGCGCGGCGCAACTCCAGCAGGCATGCCGCGCTGGTCGCCGCGCGCAGCGTTCCGCCCTCGATTGCATTGACGATGGGCTGCACGCGCGGATCGCCGAACGCGACCCAGTCCAGGACGACGTTGGTGTCCAGCACCAGTAGTGGAATTGGCGCGCGTCGATCAAGGTGCTCCGGACACATGAATAACAGTTTAGCCCAGGCGCCATGTATTATTGACCCCATACGATTGCTGGAGAGGAACGGCATGTTTCCGCTGATCGAAGTTTCCGGTTCTGCGCGCGAGCGCGGGCAACAGTACGGATTGAAGGCGAAGTCGCGCATCGAGCGCTCGATCACGACCTACGCGCGCCTGTTCGCCTACTGCGGCATCAGCTGGCAGGGCGCGCAGCGCGCGGGCGCAGGCTACCGCGATCTGATCGGCGACCTCGACCCGGCGCTGCTGGCCGAAATCGACGGCATTGCCGCAGGCGCCGGCCGGCACGCCGATGAAATCCTGGCGCTCAATGCGCGCACCGAAATCCTGCCGCCGAACTATCCGGGCAACGCGCATCCGGACCAGGCGCGAATCGCCGCTGCCAATGCACAGCTCGGCGTTGCGGACTGGGGGGAATGCACTTCGATCGCGGTGAAACCGGCGCAGAGCGCTACCGCTACGACGCTGCTGGCGCAGAACTGGGATTGGCTGGGCGCGCAGCGCGCCGCGCTGGTGCTGCTGCGCGTGCGCGACGCCGGCGGCGCGTCCTTCATCACGCTGACCGAGGCCGGAATGCTGGCCAAGATCGGCCTCAACAGCCGCGGCTTCGGCGTCTGCCTCAATATTCTGCGCTCGACCGACGACGGCGAACATGCCGGCGTGCCGGTGCACATCCTCCTGCGCGCGCTGCTGGCTCGACACAGTGTCGCCGACGCGGTGACGTTCGCATCCAAGCTTACTTTCGGCGCCTCGTCCAACGTGCTCTGCGCCGACGCGTCGGGCGACACCGCTGCGCTGGAATTTTCGCCGCGCGGCCTCGAGGTGATCCGCGGCACGAATACGGCGCTGTGCCACACCAATCATTTTCTCGCACCGCTCGCGGCGAAGCACCAGGCTTCGCTCGCGCCCAGCCTGTCGACCGTGCCGCGCCTTGCGCGCGTCACGGCGCTGACCGGCGCGCACAGCGGAAAATATGCCGTCGCCGACCTCGAGCGCATGCTGCGCGATGAATCCGCGGGCTTTCTGTCGATCTGCCGCCGGCCGGACCCGTCAATCGCACCGGAGATTCGTCTCGAAACGGTCGCCGCCGTGGTGATGGATCTGGGCGAGCGCATGATGCACATCGCACCAGACATCCCCTCTACCGTCGAATTTGTGCCGGTGGCACTGGGCGAGACCGTTCCAGCCTAGCCTCTCACGCGCGCCGGCGCGGGCAACCGGTTCGGCCAACGCGCCGCCTGACGCGGTATCAGATTTCCATCAGGTCGCGCCCGAGCACGATCCTGCCGCTGAAGTTGCGCGCCGCGGCTTCGAGCCACAGCTCGTCGGCGACGCCTTCGGCAGGAACGAAATGCGACAGCACCAGGCATTTGACCCCGGCCTCGCGCGCGATGACGCCCACCTGGTCCGCGGTCGTATGGCTGTCGAGCAGATGCCGGCGCAGCCGTTTCGCGTTGTCGAGCCTGGCGCAGATCTCATCCAGCGCCGGCTCGTACATCACTTCGTGTACCAGCACGTCCGCCCCTGTTGCCAGCTCGACCAGACTGTCGCACGGCGCAGTATCGCCGGAGAACACGATGGAACGGTCGGCCATATCGAAGCGGAACGCGAACGCGGGCACCACCGGCGGGTGCTCGACCAGCGCGCAGCTCACGCGCACGCGCGCGTCGCGGTAGACCTCGCCCGCCGCGGATATGTCGTGCGCGCGGACGAGCGGCGCAAGCGGCGGGCGCCCCTCGTCGGCGATGCGCGTGGCGATGTCGTAGGCATTGAGCGCGAGGTACTGCTCGGTCATGCGCGCGAGCGGCGGCGGCCCGAACGCATCGACCGGCGCGTTCAGCCCCGCCGCCCACAACAGCAGGAACAGATTGCCGTAGTCGGCATTGTGGTCCGAATGATGGTGGGTGATGAACACCGCGCGCAGCGAGCGAAACGGCAGCGCCGCCTTCGCCATCTGGCGCGCCACGCCGTTGCCGCAGTCGACGATATAGGTCGCCCCGTCCACGGCGACGGCAAACGCCGGCGCCGAGCGCGTCACCTTGGGCGTGGGACCGCCGCCGGTACCGAGCAGCACCAGCCGGCTTGCGCTCACTGCCGTCCGCCGATGATGCGCGAGAGAAAGGCGCGGGTGCGCTCATGCCGCGGATGCGACAGCATCTCCTCCGGCGGGCCCGACTCGACGATCACGCCGGCGTCCATGAAGGCCACGCTGTCGGCGGCATCGCGCGCGAATGCCATCTCGTGGGTCACCACTATCATCGTCATGCCATCCTCCGTGAGACCGCGCATTACATTGAGCACTTCGCCGACGAGTTCGGGATCGAGCGCGGAAGTCGGTTCGTCGAACAGCATCAGCTTCGGCCGCATCGCCAGCGCGCGCGCGATCGCCACGCGCTGCTGCTGCCCGCCCGAGAGCCGGCTGGGATAGGCGTCGGCCTTGTCCGACATGCCGACGCGTTCGAGCAGTGCGCGCGCGCGTTCGGTGGCGAGCGCCCTCGATTCGCGCCGTACCTGCAGCGGCGCTTCGATGATGTTTTCCAGCGCCGTCAGGTGCGGAAACAGGTTGAAGCGCTGAAACACCATGCCGATATCAGCACGCTGGCGGCACACCTCGCGCGGGTGCATTTCGTAGAGGCAGTCTCCGCGCTCGCGATAGCCGACGAGCTGGCCGTCCACATACAGACGCCCGGCGTCGATTCTTTCCAGATGGTTGATGCAGCGCAGAAAGGTGCTCTTGCCCGAGCCCGACGGCCCGATCAGGCACAGCACCTCGCCGCTCGCCACCTCGAGATCGATGCCCTTCAGCACTTCCTCGTGCCGATAGCGCTTGTGCACGTCCTGCGCGCGCAGCATCGGGCCGGATGGGGACGCTGCGGAAATTGTCTCAGGAACTGGCATGCATCCCCACGCCGGATTTGCCCAGCCGGCGCTCGACATAGTGCTGGCCCAGGCTTGAAATCGTCGTCACCGTCAGATACCAGAACGTCGCCACCAGCATCAGTTCGATGGTGTGCAGGTTAGCCGACGATATGTTGTGCGCCGCGGTCAGCAGGTCGCCACCGGCGATCACCGAAACAAGGGACGTGGCTTTCAGCAACGATATGAACTGGTTCCCCGCGGGCGGCATGATGACGCGCAGCGCCTGCGGCAGGATGATTCGGCGCAACGCAAGCGGCTGCGACATGCCGAGCGCGAGCGCGGCGTCGTTCTGGCCGCGATCGACGGCGATGATGCCGGCGCGCACGATTTCCGCCATGTAGGCGCCCTCATTCAGGCCGAGCGCGATCACCGATGCCACGAACGGCGTCAATACGTCGTTGGTCTTGAACGGGCCCAGATACTCGAACAACAGCGCGAGATTGCCCCAGATGAGGATCTGCACCAGCAAAGGCGTGCCGCGCAGAAGCCAGGTGTAGAAGCCGCTGGCGAGGCGCAGCACCGGACTCTCCGACAGGCGCATCACCGCCAGCAGCACGCCTAGCACGGTGCCGATGACGGCCGCGAGCAGCGCCAGCACCACGGTGACACGCAGCCCCGCCAGGATCGCCGGCGCGAACTGGTACTGCAGGATGACGCCGTGCTGGATATTCGGGTTGCGATAGATGGAGACGGCCAGCAGCGCCGCGATGGCGATTACCGCCGCGCTCCCCAGCCAGAGCCAGGGGCGCCGCCGCGGGACTACGCGCGTCATGGGGGCTGGAACGTCCGTCCGCTAGAGCTTGAGGTTGGCGCCGCCGTTGATGATGGCCGAACTCACCGCGCCGCTCTCGACGCCGTGCTTTTCCAGGATCTTGCGATAGCTGCCGTCGGCGATCAGCGCATTGAGCGACTTTTGCAGCGCGTCGCGCAGCTGCGTATTGGTCTTCGCCACGCCGATGCCGAGCGGCACCGGCTGGTACACATGGCCCTGCACCACGTCGAATACCTTGCCTTCGCCGGCGGTCCTGGCAAGGTACACCATCACCGGCGAATTGCCGAGGAATGCGGCGACGCGTCCGGACTGAACCTGCAGGCGCGCGTCAGCCGGTTGCGCATACTGCAGATTCTCGATCGCGGCCTTGCCGGCGGCGACGCACTTGGCGCTGGCTTCGTCCACCAGCAAGATCTGCGTCGAGCCCTGCACCGTTGAAACCTTCTTGCCGCAGGCCGTCTCCAGGCTCTCGACCTGCTCCGGGTTGCCTTTGCGGATCAGCAGCATGGTGCCGATATTGAAAAAGTCGACGAAGTCGATGATCTTCTCCCGCTCCGGCGTGTCGTTCATCAGCGAGAACACGATGTCGATGCGCTTGGCTTCCATCGCCGGCAGCAGTCCGGGGAACGCCATCGATTCGAACGTGATCTTTCTGCCCATCTGCGCGCCCATCGCGGCGGCCAGATCGACGATCGCGCCCTGCAGCGTGGTGCCGTCGGAGGCATAGGAGATCATCGGCGGGCTGTTGGTGATCGAACCGGCCTTGATGTCGTCGGCCAGCGCCGGGAACGCGACGGTCGCAACAACTGAACCAATGAACGCCACGCCTGCAACAGTTCGGATAAGCCGCATGATCTATGTCTCCTTGGGGACGCGCCCGGATACAGGCTGCCGCGTTGACTGGGTTGCCAGGATAGCGTGACCCGCGAACAGTTTCGCGGGATGCGCTCGAACGGTACCAAAGGCAACTGTCATACGTCAACTAATACTCCTGCGCCGCCTGTACTATCCTGTTCGTCAACCGCCCGAGGAAAACCGCCATGAACAAAGAATTGCCTTTCGCCAGCGACATCGCCTTCACGCCGGCGGTCAAGGCGATCCAGACGCGCAAGGGTTCGCGCGGCGCCTACGCGCGGATGGAGGACGGCGGCAGTTGGGAGACTGCGATCACGCCCGATCTGGCCGCGTTCATCGCCGGGCAGACCAGCGTGTTTCTGGGTACGGCGAACGCGGCCGGCCAGCCCTACATCCAGCATCGCGGCGGCCCGCCCGGCTTTCTGCGTGTGCTCGAAGACAACACCATCGCATTTGCCGACTTTCGCGGCAACCGGCAGTTCATCAGCCAGGGCAATCTCGCCGAGAATTCGAAAGCGCACCTGTTCCTGATCGATTATGCGCAACGTCGGCGCGTCAAAATCTGGGGCGAAGCACGCGTTGTAGAGAACGATGCCGAACTGCTGGCGTCGCTGATGCCGGCGAACTACAAGTCACGCGGGGAGCAGGTGATCCTGTTCCGGGTCGACGCCTGGGACGCCAACTGCCCGCAGCATATTCCGCAGCGCGTCGAAGCGGCGGACGCGGCGCGCCTGCTCGCCGAGCGCGATCGGCGCATTGCCGAACTCGAAGCGGAAATCGCGCAGCTGAAGCAAAAGTAGCATCGGGCGAAAGTAAGCCGTTTGACAAAATCCGCGCGGTCAGGGCTCGTACGCCAGCTTCAGGCGCCGGCGCCGGGCTTCAGCGCGCCGTCGCGCGTCAGGACAGCTGCGACTGCTGGTAATTCTGCAAGCCGACCTTGTCGATCAGCGCGAGCTGGGTTTCCAGCCAGTCGATGTGTTCCTCCTCCGACTCGATGATCGATTGGAACAGATCGCGGCTGACAAAATCGCCGATGCTCTCACAATCGATGATGGCCTGTTTCAAGTCGGGATGGCCGGCGAGCTCCAGTTTCAGGTCGTTTGCCAGCACCGATTTGGTGGAATCACCGACCAGCAGTTTTTTCAGTTTGATCGAAGGCTGGCCCTCCAGGAACAGGATTCTCTCCATCAGTTTGTCGGCATGCTTCATTTCATCGATGGATTCCTTGTATTCGTGCGCCGCGAGCTTGTCCAGCCCCCAGTTCTTGAACATTTTGGAATGCAGGAAGTACTGGTTGATCGCCGTCAGCTCGTTGGCCAGGACCGCGTTCAGATGCTCGATGACTTTCTTATCGCCTTTCATGTTTCCTCCCGAAGGAACTGCACGGGAGCCAGCTTAGCAGGAATTCCAGGTGGGAAGATCGAGCAGGAAGCCAACTGCGCGGAGCGCATTCCATCCCGCGCGCGGGCGGACGGATTCAACTTCGGGCGAAAGCGTCGTTCGGAACGTACCGAGTGCGCGACGGCCGCTAGCGCTGCGATCCGTGCCTCAGCATCGACAGCAGGCTCAGGCAGATCAAATGCGCGATGCGCTGCTTTTCCGGGCGCGCCCGTTTGTGTCGCAGCTGGCGGCAAAGCACGCGCGCCGTCTTGATCTCGGGTGCAAAGTTACTCTTGGACGCGACATCCCGCCGCGGGACCGGCATCTCATCAAATAGATCGCCGGATTCCCCGGCAACGCCTATGCAATTTTCCATATTGCACCTCACGTACTGTAAGTGACTCTTTGACAGCGCCTGCAGCATCTAGTTTCCACGTTGCATGCCGGATCGCATTGCGTTAAAGCAAATGTAGTGAAGAGTTTTTTGTCGTCGCGACGAACCCAACGCAGACACGACGCAGCAGCTGTTTCCTGCTCAATGGCTTTAACAAAATGCGCTATGTGATTGCTTCGATTTGCGAAGCGATGTTCGTATCCTGATCTCCGACGTCGGCCCGACACGCAGCGACACTTCCGGCCGGGACAAAGAAGCGCGTTCTCCCCTCTGCTGGCATAGCGCCGGCGGCGGCAATCACCGACAATCGTTCCGCGCGTCATCCGAACAAGGTGCGCCACCTCGTTCTCCAGGGCGGCAGCGCGCGGCAGGTTTTCGGGGCGAATTCGAAACTATCGACGGGAGTGAGTTCATGAGCGAGAAATTCGACAATCTGTTTTCGATCAAAGGCAAGGTCGCGCTGGTGACGGGCGGATCGCGCGGCATCGGCGAGATGATCGCCGCGGGCTTTCTCGCGCACGGCGCCAAGGTGTACATCTCCTCGAGAAAAGCCGAGGCTTGCGACGCGACGGCAAAGCGCCTGATTGAGCGCTACGACGGAGAGTGCATCGCGCTGCCGGCGGACCTGTCGCAGATCGCCGGCGTGGAGAGCCTGGCCAAACGGCTGGCCGAGCGCGAGGCACGGCTCGACATCCTGGTAAACAACGCGGGCGCAGCCTGGGGCGCGCCGCTCGAAACATTTCCCGAGGCCGGCTGGGACAAGGTGATGGACACCAACGTGAAGGCCGTGTTCTTTCTCACGCAGAAGGTCCTGCCGTTGCTGCGCCAGGCGGCCAGCGCCGCCAGTCCGGCGCGCGTGATCAATATCGGCTCGATCGACGGCCTCAAGGCGGCGGTCTTCGACACCTACTCCTACGGCGCGTCCAAGGCCGCGGTGCACCACCTCACGCGCTTCATGGCGGCGCAGCTGACCAAGGAACATATCCTGTTCAACGCGATCGCGCCGGGGCCGTTTCCGACCTGGATGCTCTCAACCGGCGTGGGCTTTGGCGGGAAGACCGAAGGTGTCGACTGGAACCTGGTCGGCGCGCGCAATCCGAGCGGTCGCGTCGGTACCGCGCAGGACATCGCCGGGCTTGCCATCTTTCTTTGCTCGCGCGCCGGGGAATACGTGGTCGGTCAGACCATCGCCTGCGACGGCGGCGTGGTCGGTACGTCCTGACGCCGATAGGCGCGTCAGTCGATCGCCTTCGCCGCCTTGCGATACGCCGCTGCGAGCTTTCGATCGAAGGTCACAAGGGGCGCCTGATGCGCCAGCGCGAGCCAGAGATAGGCCGCGTCGTAGCAGGACAGACCATGGTATTCGGCCAGCGCCGGCAGTTCGTCGAAGCCGACGGGTTCCAGGTCCAGGCTCAGTTCGCCCAAGGCGGCTACAAACTGGTCGAGCAGCAGGGCGCTCTGCGCCCGATGGCGCCGCATTTTGGTCGTACATACCTGTGCCAATTCGAATGGCAGCAATGCGGGGGCGATCAGCCGTCGCCCCTTCAGTTGCGGCAGAATTTCTGCGCCCCAGTCTTCTTTAAACACCACCGCCGCGAGCGCGGAACAATCAACGACCGTGGCGTTCATCGCGAACTTTGCGCACGATGCGCGCCGACTCGTTTGGGCCGGACAGGCCGAGGCGCTTGCCGCGCTCCCAGATTTCCTCGATCGTGAGCTTCTTCGCGGGCACGCCAGCGCCGGGCTGGGGCACGGTTTCGAGCGCCACGCTCTTCACCCCGCTTTCACCCAGAGATACCCGATAAGGCGCCGTCGTCTGTTCTGCGGTGTTGGCTGCCGAAGCCTGCACCAATATCGCCATTACCTCGCCCTGCAAGGAGCGATGATTGCGCTCGGCGCGCCCTTTCAACTTGCGCGCGAGCACGTCCGGCACATTACGTATGGTCAGGGTCAGCGTCACGGCGTCACCTCTCGGAAGACTGCATAATGCATGCATTATAGCAGCATCGTGCATACAGGCGATAGCCGGCAAATCGCCGTCCGAAAGCCATGCGCGGGGGTTGAATGCGGGCGCCTTCGCCCCAAGTTTGGGTAGACGTTCAACAGAATCGGAGTTGCATGGAAAAGGAGGCGGTAATCCGCACACCCGGCGTCGCACCTGCTGACGCCGCTCATGCCGCCGCCCAACCCAAGGCGCCGGTCACCAGAAAACTCCCGCTGGGGCTTATCCTCACCGCGACGACGCTGATCGGCCTGCTGCACGCCTACATGGGCGTGCGCATCCTGCCCGATCTCGCTATCGGGCAGGATGCAATCCTCCTCGGCATCGGCCTGCTCGTCGTTTCGACGCTGCTCATCCCGGTCGGCCTGGCCTCGCGCCTGCTGCACGGGCGCGCACCCGAGCGCGTCGTCACCGGCATTACCTGGATCGGCCTGATCGCAGCGGGCATTGCCTCTTCTCTGCTGGTGCTGACGCTGCTGCGCGACCTGGCGCTGTTGCCGGCAATGGCTCTGCTCGATTACGCCCCGGTCCTGCGCCTGCAACACTATTCTGCGTGGGGCGCAGTGTGGCTGGCGCTTGCCTTCTCCGCGATCGGACTGTTTAACGCGCGGCGTGGGCCCAGAATCGTCGAAGTAAATATTCCGCTGGCCGGCCTGCCGGATGCGCTTAACGGTTTCAGGATTGCCCAGATCAGCGACATCCATGTCGGCCCGACGATCAAACGCGCGTTTCTCGAACGCATCGTCGCAAAGGTAAATGCGCTGGATGTGCAGCTCGTGGCGATCACCGGCGACCTTGTCGACGGCAGCGTGCACGAACTGGCCGGACACACCAACGTACTGCAAGCGTTGCGATCAACCCACGGCAGCTTCTTCGTCACCGGAAATCACGAATACTATTCGGGCGTAGACGACTGGGTGAGGGAACTGCGGCGCCTGGGCATACGCGTACTGCAGAATGAACACGTGGTCCTGCGGCACCAGGGCGCGTCGCTGGTGGTCGCCGGCGTGACCGACTATTCCGCGCACCAGTTCGACCAGCGTCAGCGCAGCGACCCGCAGGCGGCGATCAAGGGCGCGCCCGATGCCGCAGCAAAACTCCTGCTTGCACACCAGCCGCGCTCGGCAGCCGCGGCCGAGTCCGCGGGCTTTGATCTCCAGCTTTCCGGACATACCCACGGCGGCCAGTTTTTCCCGTGGAATTACTTCGTGCGCATGCAGCAGCCCTACACCGCAGGATTGCACCGGTTGAACAAATTGTGGATTTACACCAGCCGGGGCACCGGCTACTGGGGACCGCCCAAGCGCATCGGCGCCCCGGCCGAAATCACCTTGCTGCGATTGGTCCCGGCGAGCGCTTGATCCACCGCGAATTTCAGGGACAGACTCCAGGGCGACGTCTGAAGCGTGATCGGTACCTGTTGAAACCGGTTTTTGAGCGTTTCGCCCGGGACGGCGATTTCGCGTTGTATCGCGATCAGCGGTCAGCTACTATCGCGCTCCGGTATCCGAGCTGCCGGGCATTTTCCTCGAAGTAGCCGAAGCGATAGACGACATGGCGCGGTTGCCGCAGACAGCGCGTGTCGCCGAAGTCGCAACTGATTTGAGGGCACGGCGGGTTGCGGTAGCCGCCGGGCTGCAGCGAGGCATCTTCGCTGACCTCCCCCCACAAGCCGCCGCGCACCGGCCGGAAACGCCATAACAGATAACCGCGCCGCCCGGCCGTGTCAAGCAAATCCTCTGCATCGTCCACCTCAGACACCGGCGCAAGCTCCGTGTCGAAATAGGGATGCGGCTGCCCGAACGCCAGGTGGCATTCGATCGCTTCCTGTGTGGGCGCACCAGGCCGCATGCAAGGTCGCATCTCGGAGCGGGTGAGGTCCCAGGACCCGAGTTCCCAGGCGACGTCCATCACCGCGTTTTCGACGTCGCGCAGATCGCGCCAGCGTCGATTGACCTGCAGGCATGACGAGGGGACAGACTCGTAGCGGAATTGCAGACCAATTTCCGTTTCCTTTTCATGCTCTATGAATCCGTGCCAGTGCAGGGACAGCACCAGCGGCGTGTCCGCGCAGGGCAGCGCCGCTATCGAGATGCCCGCCAGGGGAAGACGATTGGAAACCATCTGTGACTCGATCGCATCCAGGAATTCCATTTTGGCGGATCCTCCATCTCGTCAGTTGTCAGACAGGCAATGCTGAAAATTACACCATGAGTTTCCGCGAAGGTGTTGCTAGCACTGGCAGGGCGGCGCTGCCAGGCGAAACTTCGACCGGTCGGCCGCGATACAGCCGGCGGAAAACACGATCACCGCGGCCAGAGCGGCGGCGCTCCGTTCCAGGCGCGCAGCGGAGGGCACTGGAGCAAAGTATTGCGCTACATCAAGGCAACCACCTCCGCCCCGGCTAGACTTTCGAAGTAAATTGGCTATCCGGGAAGGAGAACATCTTGGCAACCCGCACACCGCAGCAAACTGCCGGCATCTCGCTTCGCCGCACCAAAGCGGAGGACATGCAAGCCGTGGTCGCGCTGGACGCGACCATCGTCGATCGGCCGCGGCAGTTCTATTTCCAGCGTCGTCTCAAAGCGGCCCTGGACCAGACCGAACTGCACGTTCAGTTTTCGGCGGAACAGGACGGCAGGATCGTCGGCTTCATCAAGGCGCGGAGGCTGAAGGGAGAGTTCGGCCACGCTGAGCCGGCATTGCGCCTGGAGACCATCGCCGTGGCACCGGGCGAACAGGGCCAGGGCGTCGGCCGAGCGCTGCTCTCCAGGCTCGAGGACGAGGCGAAGCGCATGGGGGTGGCGGCAATCCGCACCAGCGCATCCTGGCGCGAACACACGATCATGCAGTTTTTCGACCGCGCGGGATTCGAATTTGCGCATAACCTGGTCCTCGATTGCCCGACGAAGCTAAACCGCGTCACAGCGCATGAAAGGGACAATATCCTGGCCCCCGCGCACGTCACCGGCTTTTCGGCGACAGAGGTCGACTACAGCGCGCTTGCCGCGAATGACTTCGACGCGCTCGCGCAGGACAGGTTCGGCGTGCGCGCGCTCGAGCCAGGCGACTTCGCAGACATCGTTCGCATCGATCAACGGGTCTCCGGGCACAGACGCGAGGACTACATCCGCGAATTATTCGACGAAGCGATGACCGATTCGGCCGTGCGCGTATCGCTGGTTGCGTGCGTGGACGGCATCGCCGCGGGATTCGTGATGGCGCGCACCGACTTTGGCGATTACGGCCGCGCGCAGCCGGTAGCGGTGCTCGATACCATCGGCGTGGACCCGGATTACGCACACCGCGGTGTGGGTCACGCGCTGTTGTCGCAGCTGTTTGTCAACCTGGCGGCGCTGCGCGTGGAGCGCGTGGAAACGATGGTGACGCGCGAGGACTTCGGGCTGCTCGGCTTCTTCTATGATGCGGGATTCGGACAGTCGCAGCGCCTGTCGTTTGACAAGCGGGTGGCTTAGGCGTCTAAGGACGCTGGATTCCTTCGACGCCGGGCTCGCGCCGGGCGGCCTACTGACCGAGCTCCTGTTTCAGCTTCCACAGCATGCGGATGTGGCCTTTTTCCTCGTCCATCAGCGTCTTGACGACCGTCTTGTCGGACTCATTGACGTAAGGCAGGAACTCCCAGAAGAACAGGATGGCGTCCTTTTCCAGGGCGATGGCTAGGCGGAACACGTCCCTGGCGTCGATCGCTTTCTGCACGAAATCCTCTGACCCGATCTTGGAGTAAAGGCGGTCCTCCACCACCGAGTCCATGTAGGCCTCCATATCGGCGTCGTACTCCTCCGGCCGGACTTCCTCCACCGGCACGCCGTCGCGGATTTTCACGAATGTGGCCACGTGCCGGTCTTCCTCGGCGGTGAGGAACTCGAACAACCTGGTCATCTGCGGATTCGTGCTGAGCTTGGTCACGTTGGCGTAGAAGTCGCGCCGCTTCATCTCCTTCTCCACCGCGGCTTCGGCGATCTCACGGGCGGTAAATACGGTGGTCATTTTTCGCTGCTCCCAGGGTCTGTCGACAATCGGCGTACCGGCAGCCGCCTCAATTCGTCATTTCCGGTTTTGAGGCAGGCGGGCGTTTGACGAAAGTCATCGGCACGGCCGGGATCTTTGCCAGGCGGTCCACTGCAGCGTCCCTGGGTGCGATTTCCTTTCTGCGCCGGCCGGGGAAGGCGAGCGCCTCGGTCATGAGGTAAGCGGCCTGGGCATAGGACGTCGGGCAGATCGCGAAACATTCCTGGCAGCACCAGCATTCCTGCGCCGCGATCTCCGGGATGAAGCTGATCTCGCGGGCATGCCCGTTGTCGATGAAGCCGACGGCATGCTTTTGCTTCACCTCGTCGCAGTAGCGCACGCACAGGCCGCACAGAATGCAGAAAGATGCGTCTTTCTCGAAGCGGTTGCGGTCGGCACCATACTCATAGGCGAGCCGCACGAGTTCGGGCGCATCCGGCGCGTGCGCCATCAACTCCTCGATAATCACGCGCCGGACCTTGTCCACTTTTTCCGAGCGGGTGCGCACGACCAGGCCATGCTCCACCGGGTAGAGGCAGGACACCACGTAGTTCGTCCGGCCGCGCGACTCCACTTCCACCAGGCAAAGGCGGCAGCCGCCGTAGTCCTCGAGCTTCTCGTGGTGGCACAGCGTCGGGATCGCGACGCCGATCTGTTGCGCCGCCTTCAGCACGGTCGTGCCCGCCGGGACCGTCGCTTCCTTGCCGTCTATCTGCAGCGTGATGTCGGTCATTTCGCCTCGCTCCCCGCGGCGATCCGCGCCTCGAATTCCGGTTTGAAATAGCGCAGCATGCTCTTCAGCGGGTCGGACGAAGTTTTGCCCAGCGCACACAAGCTGCCCAGGCTGGTGACCTCGGTCAGATCGGCCAGCCGCTCGAGATCGAACTTCCTGCCCCGGCCCTCGACGATATTGGTCAGGATCTTCAGCATCTGGTACATGCCCTCGCGGCAGGGGACGCACTTGCCGCAGGACTCCTTGACCAGGAAGTCGAGAAGGTAGCGTGCGATTTCCACCATGTCGGTGTCCTCGTCCATCACCAGCAGACCGCCGGCGCCGATCGGCGCGCCCAGCTTGGACATGCCGTCGAAATCGAGCGGCGCGTCGATCATGCTGATCGGTACGGAACCGCCCATGGCGCCGCCAAAATGGATGGCCTTGGGCAGTTTGCCCCCGGGCACACCGCCGCCGATGTCGAACACGATGGTGCGCAGCGGCGTGCCCATCGGCACCTCCACCACGCCGCTGTTGACTACGTGGCCGGAGAGCGATACGAGCTTGGTGCCCTTGCTCTTCTCGGAGCCGATGCTGGTGAACCAGTCCGCGCCGCGGTTGATGATCTCGGGCACATTGGCCCAGGTTTCGACGTTGTTAAGATTGGAGGGCTTGTCCCAGATGCCGCTGACCGAGGTGCGGATGTATTTGGGCCGCGGTTCGGGCGCATTGCCTTCGATGGAACGCATCAGCGCGCTCGATTCGCCGGAGACGAAGATGCCGACGTCGAAGTGCAGCTCCACTTCGAAATCAAACCCCGAGCCGAGGATGTTCTTGCCAAGCAGGCCCAGTTCCTTCGCCTGCTCCAGTGCGGCCGTGATGTGCTTCGCCATCGACGGTGAGTCGTGCCGGGTATAGATGTAGCCCTGCTGCGCACCGATGGCATAGGCGCCGATGATCAGGCCTTCGAGCACCTTGTGCGGATTGCCGGTGAGCATGGCGCGGTCCATGAATGCCGCGGACTCGCCTTCGTGGCCGTTGACGATGACGTACTTGGTCTTCTCGGGCGCGTTCTTCGTCGTCTCCCATTTCAAGCCGGCGGGAAACCCGCCGCCGCCGCGGCCGCGCAGGTTCGCCTTCTTCACTTCCTGCAGCACCTGGTCGGAGCTCATCTTCGATAGCGCTTTGGCGAGCGCACCGTAACCTCCGACTGCAATGTAGTCGTCGATGCGCGTCGGATCGATTCTCGGAATGTCGCCGGTGAGGATGCGCATCTGGTGTTTGTAAAACGGCACCTCGCTCATGTGCACGGCTTTTTCGCCGCTGACCGGATCGCGGTAGACGAGGCGATCCACCACTTCGCCTTTCGCAGCGCTGGCGACGACTTCGGGCACGTCTTCGGGTTTGACTTCGAAGTAGCAGATATCGCCCGGGCCGACGAGCACGTTCGGCCCCTTGTTGCAATAGCCGTGGCAGCCGGTGACCCTGAAATCGACCTTGGACTCGACGCCCTGATTCTTGAGTTCCGCAGCCAGGGCCGTCGCGACGACGGCCGAGTCCAGTCCGTCGCAGGCCGCGCCGCCGCACACCGCGATGCAGGGCTTGGCCGGATCGCGGGCTGCTAGTATCTCTGCTCTCAGTGTCTCCAGTTCGGCCGTTGTTTGTAACCTTGGCATATTCCGTTCCTAGTCGTATTGCTTCAATACGTCGGCCGCCCGCTCCGGTGTCATCCTGCCGTAGTGCTTGCCGTCGACGATCAACTCGGGACCGATGCTGCAGCTCCCGAGGCAGCTGCCGGCCTCCAGCGAGAATTTCGCTTCGGTGTCGGTTTCGCCGGGCTTGAGGCCGGTGATCTCCTCGACTTTCGCCATCAGCCTGGCGCCGCCGCGCAGGTGGCAGGTCATGCCTGTGCACACATGCACCTCGTGCTGCCCCCTGGGCGCGAGACTGAAGGTCTTGTAGAAACTCGCGATCTGCATCACCTGGCTAAACGGAACTTCCAGGGCGTCGGCGACCTTGTGCATCACCTCGCGCGGCAGCCAGTGGTTCGCGTGCTGGATTTCGGTCAGCGCATGGATCACCGCGCCGGGCCTGCCGCGGTATTTTTCGATGATGCCGGCTATCTTCTGTTCACTCATGTCACGGCCTCTCTTGACTCACGCCAATGCTACAGCCTGCACCTGATTGCCCTCGAGCTTGACCAGTCCGCGCTGCGCCATCACGTTCAGATGGCGCAGGACGTCCGAGTCCGGCAATCCGAGGCCGGCGGCGATTTCGCCCGTCGCCACCGGCTGCGACCGGGCGAGACCCATGATGCGGCCCATCGCCAGCTTGTCGAGTATCAGTTCCTGGAACAGCTTGTCGAACTCGGCGCTCGCGAACAGCTTGTGGTAACTCTCTTCTTTCCTTTCCTGCACCCGGAAGCGCTCGCGCTCGACCAGTTTGATGTAGGGCACCAGGTCGGTCGCAGCCTGCAGGCCCGCCTGCAGTTCGGCGATCGACTTTCCTTCGCTCGAACCGAGCGGGCCCAGACTCTTTATCTTGGCCGACAATTCGATCATGACCTCCGCAAAGCGCGTTCCCTCGCCGGCCGACACCCACTCCAGCCGCAGCCGCTCGGGATTGACACCGATGTTCGCGAGGATGCGCTTGGCGATCAGGCTGTTGCCGAGCGCGTCGTAGTTGCCCTCGGGGTTGTAGTGGCAGTCGTTCAGGTGGCAGCCGCCGATGAATACGCCGTCGGCTTTCTGGGCGAAGGCGCGGAAAATGAATTCCAGGTCGACCCGGCCCGAGCACATCAGACGTATGACCCGCAAAGGCGGCGGATACTGGAAGCGCGAGACGCCGGCGAGGTCGGCGCCGCCGTAGCAGCACCAGTTGCACAGAAAACCGACGACGACGGGCTTGAACTCGGTGGGGGCGGCCATGCTCAGTTCATCGCTTCATGTATGAGGTTGTCGACATGATCGTTCAGGCGGCCAGCGCCGCGTCGATCTGGCGGAATACTTCGTCGTCGGTGTAATGCTTCAGGCTGATGGCGCCGGTGGGACATTTGGCATTGCATAGTCCGTCGCCCTTGCACAATACCGAATTGACCACAGCCTTCTTGCCGCGCGGCGTATCGCGGAACTCGATGGCGTTGTAGGTGCAGCAGGTGATGCAGGCGCCGCAGGAAACGCAGTCGATCTCGTCCACCGCGCACACTGAACCCGAGGCGACGACGGTGTCCTGCACCAGCGTCGTCAGCGCCCGGCCCGCGGCACCGTAGGCCTGGCTGATGGTCTCGGAAAGATGTTTCGGGTACTGCGCCGTGCCGCACAGATAAACGCCCTCGGCTGCGAAGTCCACCGGCCGCAGCTTGACGTGGGCTTCCTGGAAGAAGCCGTCCGGGGACAGCGGCACTTTGAACAAGCGCGCGATGTCCTGGGCGCCTTCGGGCGGGATCACGGCGGCGGCCAGCACCACGTTGTCCACCTCCAGCACCAGCTTCTTGCCCAGGATGGGATCGGCGGCGGTGACGCGAATGAAGCTGCGCCCGCCTTCCTCCACCGCCTCGACCAGCGGCTTGTCCTCCGGCTCGTAGCGGATGAACTTGACGTCCTGGTTCGAGGCCTCGCGGTAGAGATCTTCCCTGAAACCGTAGGTGCGCATGTCGCGAAACAGCACGTAGATGTCCGTCTTCGGCTTCAGGGCCTTCAGCTTGAGCGCGTTTTTCATGGCGCCGCTGCAGCACACGCGCGAGCAATAGTTGCGGTCCTCCTGGCGGCAGCCGACGCACTGGATCATCACCACGCTCTCGGTGGCGGCGAGACTCTCACCGCCCTTACCGAGCTTCTCTTCGAGTTCGAGCTGAGTCATCACCCGCTCGCTCTTGCCGTACAGGTACTCGGTCGGCTTCAGCTCCTGCGCGCCGACCGCGATGATCGCCACGCCGTGTTTGATGCTGCGCGACCGGCCCTTGGATTTCACCTTGGTCTCGAAATTGCCGACGTAGCCGTCAACATCCAAAATCTGCGCGTCGGTAATCACGTGCACGCCGCGGTGCTGGTACACCTTTTTCTTCAGGTCTTTGAGGTAGGACTGCACGTCCATCCCTTCGGCGGTGTAGTGCAGGCGGTTGGCGATGCCGCCGAGGTCGGAGGCCTTCTCCAGCAAATAGGTCTCGTGGCCCTGCTCGGCCATCGCGAGTGCGCTGGTCATGCCGGCCACGCCGCCGCCGACTACCAGTGCCACCTTGTTGACTGGCAGCGCGTATTCGTCCAGCGGCTCGAGTGTGGCGGCGCGCGCCACCGACATGCGCACGATGTCCTTGGCCTTCCTGGTCGCCTCCTCCTGCTCCTTGGAATGCACCCAGGAGCAGTGCTCGCGGATGTTGGCCATGTCGAAGAAATACTGATTGACGCCGGCTTCGCGCAGGGTGTCGCGAAACAGCGGCTCGTGCGTGCGCGGCGTGCAGGCGGCGACGACGACGCGATTGAGGCCTTTGTCGCGGATGGTGTCGGAAATGGCCTTGGCGGTGTTGGTGGCGCAGGCGAACAGGCTCTCCTCGACGTGGACCACGTTCTTCAGACCTTTCGAGTACTCGACCACGCCCGGCACGTCGACCACGCGGCCGATGTTGGCGCCGCAGCGGCAGACGAACACGCCGATCCTCGGTTCCTCGTTCGTGGTGTCCCGCTCCTCCGGATAGACGCGCTCCTTGGACAGCAGGCCGCGGCGCGACTGCAGCAGCTGCGCCACCTGCGCGCCGGCGCCGCTGGCCGTATACACCGATTCCGGTATGTCCATCGGACCCTGGAAGGCGCCGCTGATGAATATGCCCGGGCGGCTGGTCTTGATCGGATCGTAGGGGTCGGTCTTGCAAAATCCGCTCGCATTGAGTTCGATGCCGAACATCTTCGAGAACTTCTGCGCGTCCTTGGGCGGGTTGATGCCCACCGACAGCACCACCAGTTCGAATTCCTCTTCCTTGACGCCCTCGGGCGTCGCATAGCGGATGCTGACGTTCTTGGTGACGGGATTCTCGGCCCCGATCGATACATAGCTGCGGATGAACTCGATGCCGGGCAGGCGCGCCGCGCGCTGATAGAAGCGCTCGAAGTCCTTGCCGTATGAGCGGATGTCGTTGTGGAAAATCTTCGCTTCCAGCTCGGGCACGTGGTCCTTGGCCAGGATCACCTGCTTTTGCGTGTAGGAGCAGCACACCGCCGAGCAGTAGGTATTGCCGCCCGGGACCACCTGGCGCGAACCCACGCAGTGTATCCAGGCGACCTTCTTCGGATGCTTCTTGTCCGACGGACGCAGGATCTGGCCCTCGTGCGGGCCGGTGGCGCAGAGCAGTCGCTCGAAATCCAGGCTGGTGACGACGTTTTCTATGGTGCCGTAGCCATAGTCGCCGCGCACCTTGGGATCGAAAATGTCGTAGCCGGGCGACATGACGATGGCGCCGACCTTGAGTTCAATTTTCTCCGGCACCTGGTTGAAGTTGATGGCCTTGTTCTCGCACACGCCCTCGCAGATCGAGCAGGTCTTGTCCTTGAGATAGAGGCAGCTGTCGTCGATGTAGGTCACCAGGGGCACAGCCTGGGAAAAGTAGATGTGCACCGCCTTGTTCAGCGACAGGTCCTGGTTGAACGGGTCGGGTATCTTGACCGGGCAGTACTCGACGCAAACCGTGCAGCCGGTGCACTTGTCCTCCTCGATGTAGCGTGGTTTCTTGACCAGGGTGACCTTGAAATCGCCGGCGGCGCCCTCCACGGCGGCAACCTCGGTGTAGGTCATGATCTCGATGTTCGGGTGGCGGTCGCACTCGATAAACTTGGGCGACTCGATGCACATCGAGCAGTCTATGGTCGGATAGGTCTTGTCCAGCTGCGACATCTTTCCGCCGATGGTCGGCGATTTGTCGACCAGATAGACCTTGAAGCCTGCGGTCGCCATGTCGAGCGCTGCCTGGATGCCGCTGATGCCCCCGCCGACCACCATCACGTCGCCCATGCCGTCGTCGCCCGGCCGCTGCGAACGCTGCCTGAGCATTTCCTGTATGGGTAGATTCATGTTTCCTTCCTCGCCCTAAAGTGCATCGCGGATGACTTCGGTGATGTCCTTCACCTCGATCGCAGCGCCGCCTTCCACGTTCAGCCTGCTGTCCTCGAAATTGGTGATGCAGTACGGGCAGGCGGTCGCAAGAACCTGCGCCCCGGTGCCGATCGCCTGGGCCAGCCTCAGGTCGGAGAAGCGCTCGCCCTTGGGGGTTTCCATCCAGATGCGCCCGCCGCCGCCGCCGCAGCAGAAGCTGTTGTTGCGCGACTCGGGCATTTCCTTGAGCTGCAGTCCGGGCACGCTTTTCAGCGCGTCGCGCGGCTCGTCGTACACGCCGTTGTGCCGGCCGAGGTAGCACGGGTCGTGGTAGGTCACCGTTTTGGCGCATTCGGTCTTAAGCGTTAATCTGCCATCGGCGATCAGGCTGTGGATCAGCTGCGAGATGTGCACCACCTCGAAGTGCACCATGAACTCCGGGTACTCGCGGGTGTAGGAGTGATAGCAATGCGGCGAGGACACCAGCACCTTCTTCACCCCGTGATCGACGAGCGCGCGGATGTTCCGCCGCGCCAGCGCCTTGAACAGCGCCTCGTCGCCGGTCTTGCGTATGCTCTCGCCGCAGCAGCTCTCTTCGGGCCCCAGAATGCCGAAATCCACGCCCGCCTTGTTGAGAATCTCCACCGTGGCCCGTGCGATTTTCTTCGCCCTGGGGTCGTAGGAGAGATAACACCCGGGCATGTAGACGAATTCCATCCCCTCGGTGAACGGCTTGACCGCCAGGCCCTCGGCCCATTTGCCGCGCTTGGCGCGTTCCTCGCCGAAAGGATTGCCCTCAGCGCGCAGATTGGCCGCCACCACGCGGATCGGCTGCACCGACTGCGGGAATACGTCGTACTCGGTCGCGATCCTGCGCAGTGCGACGCCCGACTCTATCTGCCTGACATCGCGCGGGCAGACCTGCGGACACTTGCCGCAGGTGGTGCAGCGCCAGATGTCCTCGCTCTCGATCTCGGTAAGGCCGAAGCTCGCCTCGCGCACCAGTTTGCGCATGCTGAAGTTGCGCACCCGGTTCCACGGGCAGACGGTATCGCACAGGCCGCACTGGTAGCAATGTTTGAACGCATCACCGCCGCTCGCCTTGATGGCGTCGATGATTTCCTTGAACGGTGTGACCATCTCCATGTTCGTTCCCGTGCTCCGGTTATGCGCTATGCGATGCTGCTTTCCTAGAACAATTTCGATACGAGGGGATACATCCCCTCGTGCTCCCCTAAATCAGTGGCCATTTCGGTAATCGTGAAATGGCCACTACGCCTTCGACATTCTCGCAACGGCGTCCAGCAACTTCTGCAGGCCGTGCTTGTCGATGAGCGCCTCGACGCCGATCTCGATCTCGGGCGGGCTCGCCTCCTGCTCCTCGACTTCCTCTTCGCGCTCCTCGTAGATCAGCGCGTCGGCGAGGCACCACTCCACGCACTTGGGCTTTTCCAGCCCCGGCTCGTCCTCGCACATGTCGCATTTCAGGGGCAGGCCGGAATCCGGCTCCTTGAACCGGTCGCGCGAGGGGCAGGACGCGCGGCAGAAATCGCACTCGTCGTATTTCTTGCCGTCGATGATGTAGGTTTCGCGGCCGGTGCATTCGGCCGCCGTGTACTCGCCCGCATAGACCGGCAGGTAGATGTCGCGCAGCGGCTCACGCACGATGCGGATGCGCGAGCGCGCCGGATTGTTGCTGCTGTAGCGCGGGTTCGCGTGAAACAGTGAACAGATGACTTCGCAGGCGCGGCAACCGTTGCAGTTGTCGGCATTGACGGTGATCGACTTGACTTTCTTCATGACCTTAGGCATGGCTCAACACCTCCTTCACCTCCGATTGTTCTATTGGCGGCGTCTTCTGGCCGGCCGTGTCCGCCTTGCCGAGGATCCCGCGCTGCTCCAGGTCCTCGGCGACGCAGGCCAGGTCAAGCTCAAGCAGCGACTTCTTGGTGGGAATGCCGTTGCTGTCCCATCCCTTCAAATCGTAGTACGCGTCCAGCAATTGCTTTTCCAACTCGGGGAAGCGCTTCTTCCAATGGTCCTCGGGCGGCTTGTCGTCGGCGCGGCGCATGCCGCGGCGCACGTTGATCGCGCGCAGCAGGGTGCGGTTTCTCGTCGCCGCCTTCCACAGGCTGGCCGAGTCGAACTCGATGCCGGTTCCCGCTGATATGAATTTCGGAAAGTTGTGGATGTGATACGGCGGCTTCAGCGGGAAGGACGACAGCCCGGCGCAGGTGCCGAGCGCATCGTCTATATAGTGCATCTTCTCCTGCCAGTCCACGACGTCGCAGCTGGCTTCGACCGAGGGGTAATGCGGATTCGATTTCTCGCCGCGCGGCTCCCACTCGAGCAGGTAGCGCTTGAACTTGTCGTCGGGCACCTGGATCCAGTCCTTGACGAAGGCTTCGCGCTCTTCCATCGTCGGGAACGGCGCCTGCGGAAACTGTCCCTCTATCTGGGTGATGTTGATCTTCTCGCCGGTGGCGTACATCAGGTAGTACACCGGATTGAGCATGCCGAGCTTGAGCGGCAGCTGCTCGTGTTTCTTGATCGTGTTGTGATCGAACTTCTCCGCGCCCTTGCCGATGCGACGCGCCGCCCAGTACACGCCGTCGGCAAGCACGTCGCCGATGCCTTCGCGCCTGACGATGCGATCGAGCAGCCAGAAGAAGCGGCCCTCGACGTCGGCCGGCATGCCCGGAAAATCCGCGTCGGTGAGGATGCCGGCCTCGAGCAGTTCGAGCGCAAAGGCCATGACCTGCGGCGTGGAGAATCCATCCACGCCGTATTCGGTGGCGCGCTGTGCGATCTTGAAACCGAACTCGAGATCCGAATAGGCCGCCATGGTGTACGTGAGCTTGGAGTAGCACTTCATCATGTAGGTAGGCTGCCCCGGCACCGAGATGGTCGCGCCGCATTTCATCGGACAGTTGTAGCAGCTGATCAGGCGCGTGCGCACGTCCTCCTGGGTCTTGCGCCACTTCTCTTCTATCTCATGGCTCCAGAAATCCTTGCGCCGGGTGCGCGCATTGCCCCACATGAAACTGGTGGTGTGCCACTGCTCGTCGACGATCGCCATTTCCTGCGGCGAACCCAGGCCCTGCAGGATAGGAGGGACGCCGGGAATCGGATGGTCGGCGCGGAATTTGATGTACTTCAGCACGTCGTCGCACAGACCCATGAATTCGGCCGGCCGGGCGACGTTGACGTCCTTGGTGCCGCGCACGACGATCGCCTTGAGCCCCTTGTCGCCCATGACCGCACCCATGCCGCCGCGGCTGGCGCTGGAGCGGCCCTGCTCGATGGAGGCGTAAAACACGCGGTTCTCCCCGGCCATGCCGATGGCGGCGACCTGGGCGTTCGGTTCCTTCAGTTCCTGCCGGATGCATTCTGCGGTTTCGATGGCGCCCTTGCCGCGCAGATGGGCGGCGTCGCGGATTTCGACCTTGTCATTGTTGATCCACAGATAAACCAGTTCGGTCGACTTGCCGCGGAGGATCACCTTGTCGTAACCGGCGTGTTTCAACTCCGGCGCCCAGAACCCGCCCATCATCGAATAGGCGAGCAGCTGGGTCTGCGGAGAAAACGTCGAGACGATGGTGCGGTTGCAGCCGGGCGCCGCGGTGCCGCACAGAAGGCCGGTGGCGAAAATCAGCAGATTGTCTTCGGAAAATGCATCGGTGTCCGCGGGAACCCGGTCCCACAGTATCCTGGCGCTGGTGCCCAGCCCGCCCAGATGCAGTCTGGTCAGTTCGGGATCGGATTCCACCCGGTCGATACTGCCGCGGGAAAGATCGACCTCCAGTTCGAACCCTGTCTCTGCGTATCGCATATTCCTGGCCCTCTCTCAATCTGCGTTTCTGTACAACTGTCCTTCGTCCTTCACGCTGGACAGATTTCCATTTGAAACGAATCGCGACCGGCACCCGCTGCCCCCCCTTAGCCGCTGGCCGGTTCCGGACCCGAGGTCCCTGTTCCGGCGCTTGCTTTTTTTTCGCTTTTTGGTATTGTCGTACTATAATGCTTATTTATCGGGTTCACGTCAACTGAAATTCGTCAAACCTGTTGATTTATAGGTATAAAACTTGACTAACTTGATCGGGTATTCTGACCGTTCCCGCCAACCGCGCCGCCCATGGCGGCAGGCGCAGCGCGTCCGCCTTTCTGCATGCCGCAGGCCGGCTGAGCGCGTAGCAGGGTCGGGTTTTTACCCAAGCTAAGCGAACCTTGTCCAGGAACCGGCGATGAACGAGGTGCGCAATCTTCTGGAGTCACGCTTTCCCGGACTGTACGCGCGCATCGAGCAGACGCTCCTCGCATCGGAGGCGCGCTACAACCGCGAGACCAAACAGGCGCCCTCGGAATTTCTCCTCGAGCATACCCGGCGCGCGGCGGCCATCGCCTGCAAGCTCGCCGCAATGGAACGGGTCGACGCGCTCCTGCCGGTGCTGGTGGCGCTCTACCACGATGCGGGCAAGTTCCATGATGGCGAATACCACAAGGACGGCGTGCCCGAAGAAGAACACGCGGCCATCCTCGCCGGGCACATGCTCGCCGAATCCGGCGCCGAACGCGCCGACATCGAGGCGGTGTGCGCCGCGCTGCGCGCGCTGTACGACGACCGGCTGGGCAGCCTCGAAGCCTGCCGCATCGTGCAGGATGCGGACCGGCTCGACAAACTCGGAGCTCTGGGCGTGGGCGCCTTCTTCACCAAGGCAACGCTGCGCGGACGCGGCCTCGTCGACGCGCTGGTGCAGACGCTCAGCCGGGAACTGAGTTACGCCCTGGCAGCGCCGCATTCGATGTTGACCGAAACCGGGAAAAGGCTAGCCGGCGAGCAGACGGCAAAGACCGTCGCGTTCTTCGACGATCTGTTGCACGACCTGGAACGCTGGGGCATCGCCGCGTTCGAGCGCCGCCCTCTTGTGGTAGAGGGCGATTTCCGCGGCCGCGACGGCAATCGCGTGACGAAGGTGGAGGTGACCATCGTCATGCCGCGCGCCTGCCCGGATTGCGACGCGCCGGTCGCGCTGACGCATCGCAGCGAGCGCGGACTGAAATGCGACATGCTCAAGGCACGCTTCGCCTGCGAGTCCTGCGATTATGCGCGCGACATTTCCTTCTGCCTGCCGGTACTCGCCTGAGATAAGGGGGCGCTCTAGATGAAATACGCAGAAACCGGATTCAATCTGGAAGTTGATCTGTCCACGGGCCGCGCCGAGAGGTTGGCGTCCGACCCGCGGGACACCGAGCTCTATCTCGGCGGTCAGGGGGTCGCGGCCAAGATCCTGTTCGAGCGCGTCCCGCCGGACACGGACGCGTTTTCTCCCGACAATCTGCTGATCTTCAGCGCCTGCCTTCTGGTGGGCACGCCGGCGCCGGCCGCCAACCGCACCGTGGTGAACACGTTTTCTCCGCAGACCAACCTGATGTCGCATTCCCTGTTCGGCGGCTTCTTCGGCCCGGAGCTGAAATTCGCCGGCTACGACAGGATCATCATCCGCGGCAAGGCGCCGGAGCTGGTCTACCTGTACATCCACAACGACCGGGTGGAAATCCGCGACGCCAGCCACCTGCGCGGCAAGGGCACCACCGAAACGCAGGACCTGCTGAAGGCGGAGCTGAAGGACCAGCGCGTCCAGGTGGCGGCCATCGGCCTTGCCGGCGAAAACCGCGTGTACATGGCTTCCATCGACCACAACCACGCCAGCGCGTCGCGCGGCGTCGGCGTGATCATGGGCGACAAGCGCCTGAAGGCCATCGCCGTGCGCGGCACGCGCGACCTGAATATCGCCCGGCCGGCCGAGATGTTCGAACTCGCCCAGGCGCTGCACCGAAAGATCGGCGAGGGCGACGGCAACGGCGACTGGATGGCGGTGGACGAGGACGACAGCTTCCACCACAACCATTTCGCCTGGGGCAATGCACGCACGCGCAGAAAGGGCTACTGGAGCGAGGAACTGCAGCAGCGCTGGACCAGATGGAAATACGACCACATGGACCGGCAGACCGGCTGCTTCAACTGCGCGAAGAAATGCCGCAACGTGATCAACTGGCCGGGAGGGCGGCGCTTCGGCTACAAGTGCTTCGGCAAGGACACCTACCACATGGCGGCGTTCCTGGAACTGGACTTCACTTATGAAATCCTCGGCGTCGCCCAGGAATACGGTCTCGATTCCTACTCCACGCCGCAGGTCATCGCGTTCGCGCTGGAACTGCTCGAAGCCGGAATACTCACCGAAAAGAACTTCCCGGACATGCCCGAGGACAGCCGGGGGCGGTTTTTCTACCTGCTGGAGAAGATCGTGCGCCGCGAAGGCATCGGCGACGTCCTCGCCGACAGCGTCTCGCATGCGGCGAAGCGTATCGGCAACGGCGCCGAAGCGTTTGATCACAACACCACGAAGAAATTCGAGCAGCTGCCGATCAAGCTGGGCAAACTGAATCCGGCCTACTTCCTCATGATCGCCACCGGCGAAAAGATGAGCATCACCCAGATCGAAGGTTCGTTTCCGCAGGACCCGCTGCCCACCCAGGAGCAGCGCGAAGCCTTCGTCAGCAAATGGGAAGCGCCGCCCGACGAGAAATTCAAGCAATACTTCCTCGACTGGAAAAAGCGCGACGACATTTCGGATGAAGCCACCTGCGAAATCGTCGACTGGAACGAAGCCATGCATTACATCGACGACGCCACCGGGCTGTGCGGTTTCGTCTCCTCGTTCCGCGGCCAGTTTGGCGGTGGCGTCGCCTATCACATGAACAACATTCCGCAGATGATCGCGCACGCGACCGGCATGAAAATGGACAAGGCGCGGCTGTGGAAGACGTTCCAGAGAATCCGCACCCTCGTTCGCGCGGTGAACGTCAGGCGCGGGCTGCGGCGCAAGGACGAACGACCGCCCGAAGACCACTGGGCGGTGCGCGACGAAAAGTACGAACAGGAACTGCTCTCCAAGTATTACGCGTTCAAGGGCTGGAACAGCGAGGGCATACCGACGCGGCAGACGCTGGAGCGCCTGGACATGGGCTACGCCGCCGATGACCTGGAACGCAGAGGCATTCTCAAGGCCGATGCCGGCGCTGCCGCGCGCGAGACGGTGGCAGCAGCAGAATAGATGCGGGCAAGAACGGGAGAAAGGCAATGAACGTCGACGTCAGCTCGAAGACCGTCAAGGAAATCATCGCCGACATCGACAAGTGCACGGGCTGCCGCGCCTGCGAGATGGCCTGCTCGGCGTTTCACGCCATGCCGCGCTACAGCAGCATCAATCCTGCGCGCTCGCGCATCCGCGTGGTCGCGGACGAACTCAACGACGAGTACGTGCCGGTGCGCGCCGGCAACTTCACCCGCACCGGCTGCGACGGCCGGCATGTCTACCAGCTCAAGGGAAAGAAATACAGCGAGTGCAGCTTCTGCCCGGCGTCCTGCCCGACCCGCGATTTCTTCATCGAACCCGATTCCGGCCTGCCACTCAAATGCGACATGTGCGAAGACGAGCCGCCGCTGGCCGAGCCGCTGTGCGTCACCGTGTGCGAGCCCGGTTGCCTCACCTACGCAGTGCGTCAGGTGGAAGCGGAAGTCGACGCGCCGGCAGAACGCGAAGCCATGGCGCGGGGGCTAGCGTCGCTGGTGAATCAGCACGGCATCGAGGCAGTGATCGAGAATTTGAAACGGGTGTCAAAGGGCCAGTAACCCCGGGCGGCGCGTCTGAGCCTGGGTCGCCGCCGGCGACTCGCTTCGATACCTCAGTGATAGTCCTCTTCCCTCTGGTGACGCGGCGCCAGAAGTGTAACCGTGTCCCGGTTCTCGATCTCGAATAGCGCGACATAGCCCGAAGCACCGAAGGGAATGATGAGTTCGCGCAGGAAGGGGTTGCCGTCGCCACCCAGGACCTTGCGGCAGGAAAACGGGAACACCTGCAGCAGCTCGATCGACTTGGCGATCGCCTCGTGCGCTTTTTCGGCTGCAGTGTAGTCCTGCTCGAGCAGGAAATCGAACAAGCGCAGCAGGTCCGCCTCCGCTTCAGGCGTGAAGCGGACCTTGAACCGTTTCATGCCGCCGCTTTGCCACCTGTGCGGACGGCGAATCCCTTGCGCCCTTTGTCCAGGCGCCGCGTGAGCTTGCCGAGAACTGCCGCCGCCGAGACATACTTGCCCGACGTCCTGGCGGCTGCGCCCGACGCCAGTCCGCGCTCTATGAACGCTTTCTGGGCGTAGCGGAACTCGACATTGCGACGCACCGCGTCCTCGACGAATCCGGACAGGGTTTCGCCTGATTCGAGCACCGCCTCGGCGGCCTGGCGCAGTTCGGGCGAAACGCGGACCGCGGGAATGGCAGCGGTTTTCATGGGCACCTCGTGCATTGCATTTGTAATGCAATCATGAACGAAACCGGAACGGCTTGCAAGTCCGCACACCATCGCTACCGGGGCCACCGGCCCGCAGGCTCAGCGGTGCCGCTTGCGCACCGCTTTGCGCCCCGATTTGGCCGCGGCTTTTTTCCGCGCTTTCGGCTGCTGCGATTCGGCGATGGCTACGCCGCTCTGGCCGTCGAGCTTGGGCGTGATGTTGTCGTTGATCCACTTCGGGTCCCACCACTCCACCGGCAGAACAGCGACCCCGTCCAGATAGACGCCGTAGTGCAGATGATCGCCGGCGGCGAGGCCGGTCTCGCCGGTGTTGCCGAGGATCTGCTTGTGCTGGATCGAATCGCCGACCTTGACGTCGATGGAACTCATGTGGCCATAGAGCGTGAAGAGTCCGAGGCCGTGATCCAGGATGACCGCATTGCCGTATATGCCCAGGTCGCCGGCGAAGGCGACCGCGCCGCTGTTGGCGGCTTCGACCGGATAGTGCTTGGTGACGGACAGGTCGTAGCCGAGGTGGCGCGCGGTATCGATCGCCTCGCCGTTGTAGGTGTAGGTGCGCTCGTCGGCGAAGTTGGCTTCGACCTTGGAATTGCTCAGTTGGCTGAACGCGCCCTTCCACAGCAGCGACGGCGTGGCTTTCGACGTAATGGCGGCAATCTTGTCTTCGTTCTCTTTCCTGAGCTTGTGGTTGACGGCGACGAAAATATCCTTCGGCGCCCCCTGGCGCGCGCCGACATCGGCCAACAGCGGCGCCACCTTGTTCTGCAGAAAACTGTCCGGTATCGCGATGGTGCTCTTCTTGTACTTCACGTCCTTGAGTTCGTAGGCGAGCGGCATTTCCTTGGTGTTGCCGGCCCTGTCCGTTGCAACCAGCACCGCCTTCGCCTCCGGCGGCACATCGTAGGCATGCGCAAACAAGGCGATGAAATGATCCGGGTGCCCCTTGATCTGCCCCTGGAAGCCGGGGAAATAATGGGCGCCGAGCCTGACCCCACTCGTCGCCGTATCCGCGGACGATTTGTAGACGATCACACCGACGCCGCCGAAGTTGACGTAACGGTCATCGGCGACGAGTTCGATCGTGGGCGGCGTGAGGTCGATGGTGAGATTTTTCTGCATCACCGTCTCGTTGCCGTTGAAGAAATGCCAGAGCGAGGCGTCGCGCGCGACGACGCGCAGCACTGCGGGCCCTTCCTTGACGCCTTCAAGCTTGGCGGGCAACGCGAGCGCGATCTTCTTCTCCGCCTGCGGCTGGGCGTATTGCTCCGTGGCCAGCGTGTGCTCGGTGCCACCTATCGAGAGCGTCGCGCTGACCGATTTCAATCCTGCGCCCGCATCGGTGACCACGATCTCCATCGGCGCCAGGCCGAGCACGCCGGCCTCAGGCAGCTTGATTTGCGGCACCTCCCGTTCGAAGCGCGGCGCGAGGTAGTAGCCGCCGCCCAGTAGACCGATGACGACGATCAGCGAGACAAACATAATCGTCGGGAGTTTCTTCTTGGAGGATTCGGATTGCAAAGTGGTCATGATGGGGGATCGATCGAAGGATAAAGTTCGGGAAGGTGCGCATTATCGCCCGGCTGGGGCGCAATGTACTCTGTGGCGAGGAAAAAAACTGAAGCCGACCGCAATCGACTGGCGCCGCGGAAACAGCGGCTCACTTGCGCATCACTTCGGCGATGTCTCTTCGAACGTGACCGGCGCTTTTACGAGCGCCGCCTGGCAACTTCCGCGTTTGACCACATCAACCTGTATGCGCGTGCTCGCGTCCAACGCGCGCAAAGCGGCTTCGCGCTGGGGGCCCTGCCACGGCCCGCGGAAGTAGGTGCCCAGGGAAGACCGCCCCATGGACGCGTTCCCTTCAGCATTCACGTACAGAAGCTCGCGCACGCGCGTAACGGTTCGAACGCAGGCCGCGCGAAATGGCTCATCGCGTGTTATCTTTACCGCGACGACGATATCGATCTGGTCTGGATTGACTTTGAACGAAATGCCGGCCCCTTCGATCGGGAAGGGCCAATCCTTGATTCCAGCGAGCGCGAACTCCAGTTTGAGGCTGCTGAATTCGAGCCGGGACACCGGCAACCCGTGAATTTCTTCGAGCGGCGTGGCCTGGGCGTTGCCGACGAAAGCGGCGGCGAACGCCAGGAACAGAACAGCAACAGGGGTTTTCATCTCTCCGCCATTATGCCAAACGCGGCGCCGAGAGCCGCGCCGGCAGTGCACATACGGCCCTACGCAGCAGGGATGACCTCCTGCGAGCGTGGCGGACGCATATAAAAAGCACGCATCACACCTTCCGTGGTCCTCTCTGATTTCATTGGGATATATGCGTTGCGGCGAGCCACCCCGCATAGAAATTTCGTACTTCGCAGGATTGCGCGGCGGCCGACGCGTCCGAGCGCCGTTGCCGTTGGTAACACGCAAGCCATGGATTGCGCGGGTGTTTCGCGGAAATGTCAGGCAAATATTCGCATCTGGCACGGCCTATGCTCAGGATAGGGTAAGCAAGATCGAAACGAAATAACCGGAGAAAATCATGAGCACAAACACACTGAAAATGAACACCCCCGAACTGGCACTCGCAGCGCTCGAAGCAGCCGCGGAAAAATTCAACGCCGCCACTGCGCATCTGACCCTCGCGACCAAGACAGCACTGATGCTCGTCGCCGGTCCGCTCCTTGGCCTGGCGTTCGTATTCGCACTGCCGCTCGCCAGCGTCGTGCTGACCGCGTACTACGGCGCGAAACTGATTGCAGCCCACTGGGCCCGCATCGCGCACCAGGTCAAGAACGTCGCATTGTTCTTCGCCGCACCGTTCATCGGCCTGGCCTATATGATCGCCCTCCCGTTCGCCGGTTTCGGGACTCTGGTCTACTTCGCAGTGAAAGCGGCCAGGAAATAGCGCCAACCCGCATCAACCTCAGCTAGCGACGAAACGGCCCTTCGGGGCCGTTTCGCATTTGAGTTTATCGGCTCCGGTCTGAACGTCAATCCTTGGTGAAAGAACCAAGAAGGGTCAGAGACAATTTCCTTTCTAAGTACGGCTTGTCTGGCAATGATAAAACCAGGTCGCTTCAAGCATCCGTTTCCGGGAATAATTCGTCTCCGACCCCTTTCGATAACGCCCTATACTCTGCAGCCTGTTCAAGGAGACGGCGAATATGAATTCTGCTACGGAAAAAACGGGGCTTCAGCTTCGTTCCTTGGTTAAAAAAAGCGGCGAGCTGGAGCTTTCGCTGGTCGGCGTCCCGATGCCGGTCCCGCAAGCCGACGAGGTCGTAATCCGCATCGAAGGTGCCCCGATCAACCCCTCCGATCTGGGGCTGCTGTTTGGCGCGGCCGACATGAGTACGGCACGGCGCTCCGGCTCGGCCGCGCTGCCGGTGATTACGGCGGGCATTCCCGATGCGCTGATGAAGGGGATGGCCGGCCGCCTTGAGCAATCCATGCCCGTCGGCAACGAGGGGGCGGGCGCGGTAGTGGACGCCGGCGCGTCCGACGAAGCGCAGGCGCTGCTCGGAAAGATGGTGGCAATCGTCGGCGGCGCCATGTACGCGCAGTACCGCAGCGCGAAGGTCAAGCAATGTCTCGTGCTTCCGCCAGGCACGCGCGCAGCCGACGGCGCCTCCTGCTTCGTCAACCCGCTCACTGCACAGGGCATGGTGGAAACCATGCGGCTCGAAGACCACAAGGCTTTAGTACACACTGCGGCGGCGTCCAACCTGGGCCAGATGCTCAACAAGATATGCATAGCCGACGGCGTCAGCCTGGTGAACATCGTGCGCTCGCGCGAGCAGGCGGATTTGCTCAAGGCCCTGGGCGCGCGCCATGTCTGCGACTCCAGCACCCCGAGCTTCATGCAAGACCTCACCGAGGCGCTCGCCGCCACCGGCGCGACCCTGGCCTTCGATGCCATCGGCGGCGGCAAGCTGGCCGGGCAGATCCTCACCTGCATGGAAGCCGCGATCAACAGAACGGCCAAGGAGTACAGCCGCTACGGCTCTGCCACCCACAAGCAGGTCTACATCTACGGCGGCCTGGACACAGGCCCGACCATCATCAACCGCAGCTTCGGCATGGCCTGGGGCGTGGGCGGCTGGCTGCTGTGGCCGTTCATGCAAAGGATCGGTCCTGCCGGCGCGCAGAAACTCCGGGAGCGCGTGGTCGCCGAACTCAAGACAACTTTTGCCAGCCGCTACACCAAGGAGATTTCGCTTGCCGAAGCACTCAAGCTGGAAGAGATCGCCGTGTATGGCAAGCGCGCGACGGGGGCGAAGTACCTGATCAATCCGAATAAGGGCAAGTAGGCGCCCCAGACACGCCTCCCGCAGGCGCCCGGCAGGAGCAAAAACGGTCTAATCTTACCCACGAGCGGTGGACACCCCAATGAGGGAGGCCGGCCGGGAACCCAGAACTGACGCGGCTCTTCGGGCAGTCTGTGCCGCAAAACGCGCGCGGCAACTCAACACTTGACTATACGCACAAACATACATATATTGGTTCCATGCGCTACACGTATGACCCGAAGAAGCGGGTAGCCAATCTGAAGAAGCACGGCTACGACTTCAAGCATGCGCCGCAGGTGATCGAAAGCGCCGCCAGCGTGACCTTCGAGGACCGGCGCTTCGATTACGCTGAGCAGCGGTTCATCACCTTGGGAATGTTGCGCACAGAGGTGGTGGTCATCGCCACCGCCGAGACCGACAAAGAAATCCGCGTGATTTCCATGCGAAAGGCCGAACGTAATGAAGAAAAAATCTACTACAGCAAGCTTTGACGACGAAGCGCCCATCACCCAGGCTGACATCGACGCCGGAAAGCTCGTGTTGCGCCAGCGCACCGCGGGGCGGGCGGTGCAGCCCAAAAAACGGGTGACGCTCTATCTGGATGCGGTACTGGTGGAACGATTCAAGCGCATCGCAGGCGACCGCGGCTATCAGACGCTCATCAACGAAACGCTGAAATCATCGGTGCACCAGGCCGACCTTGCCGACACCTTGCGGCAAGTTATCCGCGAGGAAATGCGCGGCAAGAGCAAGGCCGCCTGAGAGTTTGATCGCCGCCCGCGACAGGGGCGAAGTATCTGATCAATCCAAATAAGGGCAAGTAGGCGCCAGCAGGAGCACGGCTCGCTGGTTTTGGCTCTGACATAACCCCGAAGTAGTGGCGTCATGCGGAATGGCTGCTTTGTACTAAGGTCGGTGGACCGAGAACGGCCACGAGCCGCCGGTCGAGCGTCAACGGCCGAAGGACGGGTCAAGACTGATTGCGGACGTTCAACCACGCAGGCGACTGGCTGTAACCGTTAAACTCCCAGCGCAATGTTTGCATTGCTAGCTCACAACACTATGAGGAACGCTTGAGAAGCTGCTCCAGAATATCTTGCTTTCTTGCGCAGCGCATTTCTCCCCAGCAAGACTTGAAAACATCCACAACCTCGCCGTCGCGCGAGATCGTGATCTGCCAAGGTCGATGCATCAGCACCACATGCACGAAGCTTGCAAAACTTTCGGCAAAGTCATCACCTGGACTTGTTGCCGCGTAGAGAGAAGGGAAATTTGTGTTCTTTAGGCGAGTATAAGTGGGGACCATGTCTGCTGCGGCGAGTTTCGCGCCGAAGTAATAGACCGTTTTGGTGCGCCGCGGAAAATTCGCATCGAAGACGGTTCGGTACTTGTCCGCTTTTCGGTCGATTTTCCACGAGAGATCAAAGAACGGATATTTCGCGCTTCGCCCGACCTCCTTCGGTCTAAGATTCCACGGTGGGTGGATGTTGGCCGCGACCGAGAATACGTGGCCGAGTTCGTGCAAGAGAATGTATTGAATGGCGTTCCTCCGGTTATCGTTGTCATCCGCTTCGATACGGACATCGAGCTTGTACCTGGCGCCGGCCTTGAACGGCGTGTTTTCCTTCCACGTCGCCCATGCGTTCGCTCTCTGCTGGGCTAGGACAGCGGCGTCAAGGACAACGAAGGCTGCGACAGGTTTAGAATTCTGATCAAATACATAGTCTGAGTACCCTGTTCCACCGAGACCATCAACGAAATACAAGCCAACGAGGCGCTCGCCAAAAAGGTTCCAAATCGCCGAAGGTAAGTCTGCAATGGCACCTTTCACATCCGCGAGGAGGTCAGCATCGAGCTTGGCGGGACGCGGCCTTTCAGGAAACCCGTTCAGGATATTGTCTAGGTTGATATATTCAACGAGCTGTGGCGGAGCCGGACCGAGGCGGTCGCCCACTGGTACAGATAGGCTTGCTTTCCAAGTGTCGATCTTGCCCACCGCATGACTGCGCATAGCGCGCAATGCGCATTCCTTGTCTTTGTCGGCGCATGGCAGCTTTGGCACGTCCTGCCCCGATGCCGGTTGAAACGTGAGCATCAAAACGACTGCGAGAAAACCAGATACTTTCATTTTTGCCTCTGCTGGCAGAGTGTGATGGCGCATGCGAGTTGGTCGTTGAGGCGCTGACACGGACAAGATCTTTACGAATCATCGGACAGAACCCGTTCCTTCGTCGTTCGCGCAAATGCTTCCGAATGATTGATCATTTCCGGGCCATCCCAGACGACAATGGACTACCGCTGCGCGACTGATTGTAGCCGACTGCGGCAATTCCCACGTTCAACATCAAGTGACCGTTTCCGCTGCATTACTGCTTCTGGAGCACTGGACCTCGACAGGCGGCTCAGGGTCGATCTCCGACATACAGGCGTCGGCTTTGGGGAATCCCAACGGGCGCCGGGGCAACGGATTACTGATTGGTGCTCGAACCTAGAACTTGCAAACGAACCGCGCTTCCGGCGCTCGTCCTTCAATGCAGCGGCAAGGCGTGGAGCGCGGCTACATACTCCGCCGATACTGCCCCCCCACCTCGAACAGCGCATTGGTGATCTGCCCGAGCGAGCAGCAGCGCACCGCATCCACCAGCACTTCGAACACGTTCTGATTGGCGATCACCGCCTGCTGCAGGCGGAGGAGCATGGGGCCGGACTCGTCCTTGTGCCGCGCCTTGAAGTCGCGCAGGCGTTTCAGCTGGCTCTGCTTTTCTTCTTCGGTCGAGCGGATCAGCTCGATCCGCTGCGGCACTTCGCCCGCGTGCGGGTCGCGGAAGGTGTTGACGCCGACGATCGGGTAGGAGCCGTCGTGCTTCTTGTGCTCGTAGTACATCGACTCTTCCTGGATCTTGCCGCGCTGGTAGCCGGTCTCCATCGCGCCGAGCACGCCGCCGCGCTCTGAGATCGCCTCGAACTCCTTCAGCACCGCCTCCTCCACCAGGTCGGTTAGCTCGTCGATGATGAACGCGCCCTGGTTCGGGTTCTCGTTTTTCGCCAGGCCCCACTCGCGGTTGATGATGAGCTGGATCGCCATCGCGCGGCGCACCGATTCCTCGGTGGGCGTGGTGATGGCTTCGTCGTAGGCGTTAGTGTGTAGGCTGTTGGTGTTGTCGTAGGTCGAGATCAGCGCCTGCAGCGTGGTGCGGATGTCGTTGAACGAAATCTCCTGCGCATGCAGCGAGCGCCCGCTGGTCTGCGAGTGGAACTTGAGCTTCTGGCTGCGTTCGTTCGCGCCGTAGCGGTTTTTCATCGCCACCGCCCAGATGCGCCGCGCGACGCGGCCGATCACCGTGTACTCCGGGTCCATGCCGTAGGAAAAGAAGAACGACAAATTCCCCGCAAAGTCGTCGATTTGCATGCCACGCGCCAGATACGCTTCCACAAAGGTAAACCCGTTCGACAGCGTGAACGCGAGCTGCGAGATCGGGTTCGCCCCGGCCTCGGCGATGTGATAACCCGAGATCGACACCGAATAGAAATTCTTCACGTTGTGATGGACGAAGTACTCCTGGATGTCGCCCATCACCTTCAGCGAAAACTCCGTCGAAAAGATGCAGGTGTTCTGCCCCTGGTCTTCCTTGAGGATATCGGCCTGCACCGTGCCGCGCACCGTCGCCAGCGTCCATGCCTTGATTTTGTCGCGCTCGTCCTCGGTCGGCTCGCGACCGTTATCCAAGCGAAACTTCTCCAGCTGCTGGTCAATGGCGGTATTGAGGAACATCGCCAGTATCGTCGGCGCCGGGCCGTTGATGGTCATCGACACCGAGGTGTTGGGGCTGCACAGATCGAACCCGTCGTAGAGCACTTTCAGATCTTCCAGCGTGGCGATCGACACGCCGGAGTTGCCGACTTTGCCGTAAATGTCCGGGCGCTCGTCCGGCTCGAAGCCGTACAAAGTGACCGAGTCGAACGCGGTGGAGAGACGCTTCGCCGGCATGTCTTTCGACACGTGCTTGAAGCGCTTGTTGGTGCGAAAGGCATCGCCTTCGCCGGCGAACATGCGCGTCGGGTCTTCGTTTTCGCGCTTGAACGCAAACACGCCGGCGGTGTAGGGGAACGACCCGGGCACATTTTCGAGCAACAGCCACTTGAGCAGCTCGCCGTGGTCCTCATAGCGCGGCAGCGCGACCTTGCGGATGGTGCTGCCCGAGAGCGACTGCGAAGTGAGCTTGGTGCGCAGTTCCTTGCCGCGGATCTTGACCACGTATTCGTCGCCCGAATAAGCGGCCTGCATTTTCGGCCACATGTCGAGAAGCTTCTTTGCGCGCGCGTCGAGTTTGGCGTCGCGCGCTTCGGCGAGCTTGAGCACCGTGGCCTTCGCGCCGTCCTTTGCCGGGTCGTCATCGTGCAGCATGCGCGCGGTCTCGCGCAGCTGCTGGCGCTCGCGCGCGGTGCGCGCCTGCTCGCTGGCGAACCTGTGGTAGCCGCGCACGCAGTCGGCGATTTCGGCGAGATAGCGCGAACGCGCGGGCGGCACGACTACCGCAGTGCTGCTGGAGAAGCGGGCGTCCACGGCGGGCAGCTTGCCCGGCCTGGCCTTCAAGCCGTGCCCGGCCAGGCGCGGCAGCAGCGCCTGGTACAGCGCGGTGACGCCGTCGTCGTTGAAGCGCGCAGCGATGGTGCCGAACACCGGCATGGTCTCGGGCGCAGACTTGAACGCTTCGCTGTTCCTTTGGTATTGCTTGCGCACATCGCGCAGCGCGTCTGCGGCGCCCTTGCGGTCGTACTTGTTGATGGCGACGAAGTCGGCGAAATCGAGCATGTCGATTTTTTCGAGCTGGCTCGCGGCGCCGAATTCGGGCGTCATCACGTAGAGCGACACGTCCACCAGCGGAACGATCGCGGCATCCCCTTGTCCGATGCCCGACGTCTCGACCACGATCAGATCGAACCCGGCGAGCTTGCACGCGGCCAGCACCTCCGGCAGGGCCTCGGAAATCTCCGAGCCGGCGTCGCGGGTGGCGAGCGAGCGCATGAAGATGTGCTCGCCGTTGATGGCGTTCATGCGGATGCGGTCGCCCAACAGCGCACCGCCCGATTTTCGCCGCGACGGATCGACCGCGATCACGGCGATGTTGAGCTTGTCCTCCTGATCGAGGCGGAAGCGGCGGATCAGCTCGTCGGTGAGCGAAGACTTGCCCGAGCCGCCGGTGCCGGTGATGCCCAGTGTCGGAATGCGCAACGCTTCGGCTTCCTTCAGCACCGTTTCGCGCAGCTTGGCGAATCCGCCGTCGCCGGCTGCATCCTTTTGTTCCAGCGCGGTGATGAGTTGGGCCAGCTTGCGCCTGTCGCCGGCTTTGACCGCTTTCAGGTCGCGCGGCGCGAGTTTCGCCAGATCGACATCGCAACGCATCACCATGTCGTTGATCATGCCCTGCAGACCCATTTTCTGGCCGTCCTCGGGCGAATAGATGCGCGCCACGCCGTAGGCATGCAGCTCCTCGATTTCCTCGGCCACGATCACCCCACCGCCGCCACCGAACACCTTGATGTCTTTTCCGCCGCGCTCGCGCAGGAGGTCGAGCATGTACTTGAAGTACTCCACGTGGCCGCCCTGGTAGGAGCTGATCGCCACGCCCTGCACGTCTTCGTGCAGCGCCGCGGTCACCACCTCTTCGACCGAGCGATTGTGGCCGAGGTGGATCACCTCGCAGCCGCTCGCCTGGAGGATGCGGCGCATGATGTTGATCGAGGCATCGTGGCCGTCGAAGAGGGACGCCGCGGTGACGAAGCGCACCTTGTTCTTCGGCTTGTAGACAGTCAGCTTGGCGCTGATGGACAGGTCGGTCATGGCAACCTCATTGCGGATTTCTGCGAACCGGCAGTGTAGTTGACGTTTACGTTAACGTCAACTTGGCGCAGGCCGCTGCGCCGCCTCGGAAACGGCAGTCTAACAGTGTCGTGCGCCTGACCTCTAGCGTACGCATCGCGCCCATTCACGAAACCCAATGGTTCCTGCGCGGCGAATGCGTCTCATATCGACAAATTGACAGGCAACGGCTTAACGCGCATTGTCCCGAAATATTATTCGCGCTGATTCGTTCACATCGAGAATCACTGATGAATTCCGTTCCAGGCGTATTCAACGCGCTGCGACTTTTGACGCTCCTGTTTCTTGCGGGGGTTGCGGTGAATGTTTCCGCGCAATCCGTCCCCGCTTTTGCCACCTCACCAGACGCCCGCGCGCTGCAAACTGTAGATCCACATTCGCGGCATATTGATCCGCTCGGCAAACTCAACGCAAAGCGGATAGCCCCGCCGCAATCCGCCAATCCGATTGCCTCGGCGTACTTCGCACCGGACCGCTCTTCCGGCGATAGCCTGTCGCAGAAGCTCGGTTCAATATTTGCAACGGGGGGGAACAGCTCAGCCGAGATGATTCACGAAGATGGGCAGCGCGAACAAGTGCTCGTGCCTGCTGCCGATGCACCTGCGTTGACTGGTCTTGCGTCAGCAGGCTCGTTAGCCGATATGGAGTCACTCAAGGGCACCATAGCGAAACCGTATGGTTTGCAACTCGTCAATGGACGCCATGGAACGCCCACCTACATTCGCGCGACAGACCTCACTCCGCGCAACGAGTCCTCGCCGAGCCAGTTTCGAAAATCGCAACGATTCCTGGGTGCCATCGGCGGCGTACTCGGATTGACGGATCCGAATGCCGAATTGGTGTTGCATTCGGTCTCGGTAAGCGAGACCGGGAAAACCCGGCTTCGCTACCGGCAGAACTTTCGCGGAATCCCGGTGTACGCGCAGGAACTCTCCGTTTACATAAAGCCGACCGGCGAAATTACCACGCTAAGGGGAAATTTCCGTTCCACGCCTCGCGTCAGCGGGACGACCCCGAACCTGGCGGCAGAAGATGCGCGGAAAATCGTGCAGGCGCTTCATGCGGAGCCGGTTCGCTTCAACCAAACGGAATTGGTTATTCTCCCGACTGAAGAACGCGGCGATGCGAAGCTTGCGTGGCGAGTCGAAGCCTACGTCGGGTTTGCGGAAGGGTGGCATTACTTTATCGACGCCTTATCCGGCAATGTAATACAGCAAATTTCCGCCATTCATCGGGGGGCGGTCGTCGCCTCGGGTACTGACCTGACAGCAACTACCCGGACATTCACTGCATGGCAAAGCGGGTCGGCGTATTACATGATCGATGTTACACGACCGATCGACGATGCATCGACTGCGAATCCGCTTGCGGCACCCGACGCGAATGGCAATCTCGTAGTCTATGATTGCAATTCTGTCGACCTGGGCGTTACCGGAAACAAGTGTAACGGTGTGGAGCAATCAAGCAGCGCGGCAAGCGGATGGGCGCCGGCAGGGGTAAGTTCACTATGGAACGTCTACCAGACGCTGGACTACTATAAGACTACGCACCAGAGAAATAGCTTCAACGGTTCGGGCGGGTCCATCAATATTTATGTAAACGTAGTCAACGGGGGCGGGGGCACTCCAGATGGCGCATTCTGGTCCGGTCTCGACAACAAGATGGTCATTGGCGCCGGTGGACACAGCTTCAAGAACCTTTCCTACGGGCTCGATGTTATCGCACACGAAATTACGCATGGAGTAATCGACGCGTCGGCAAAGCTGACCTACCTGGGGCAAAGCGGCGCACTGAACGAATCATTTGCCGATTTCTTTGGCGCCATGGTGGATCGCGCAAATTGGACTCTGGGCGAGAGCGCAACCCTCGTTAGTCCGGGGTACCTCAGAAACATGGCGAATCCGCACCTCGGGGTCCCGGAGTGCGATGTAACTCAATTTGCGCAGCCAGCGCACATGTCGGAGTACCGCAATTTGCCCAATACCCAGGCAGGCGACTCGGGCGGCGTGCACTGCAACAGTGGTATTCCCAACCGAGCTGCATTTCTCGTCGCAGAAGGCTTGTCCGCAGAGGGTATCGGGACCAGCATCGGGAAAGAGGCAACGGAGAAGATTTATTATTACGCGCTCACGAATTATCTGCACTCAAACAGCCAATTTGCAGATGCCAGAAAGGCTCTTGTCGATGCTGCGGTTGCCCTGTTTGGTGCGGGATCAACGGCGGAGTCGGCTGTTAAGAAAGCGTGGGATACGGTCGGCGTCGTTGAGCCAACGCAGGCGAGTACGGGAGTACGACTGCGAACCGCTGCAGATTCGGTCACCGGATCTGATTACCTGATCTACCAGCAAAGCGGTCACATTTTCATTCAGAACGCCAGCGGTTCTCTCGGTCCCCTGAACACCTATCCGGCCACCGCTGTGCGTCCCGCGGTTTATTTCGATTCCACTGCCAAAACGGGTTACGTGTTCTACGCCAATGCCGCCAGCGGCAGCATGCGGGCCATCAATCTATCAAACTTCGCCGATGCGCTGATTACCATGGGAAACTTCCATGCATTCGCCATCAGCTCGGACGGCAAGAAGATGGCTTCCGTCAACACCGCCCTTGATTCGACCATCTATGTAACAGATCTGACGACATTTTCAATTTCTGCTTTGCCGATTCAACCGCGAAACTCGGAAGGGGGACTGATCAGCGCCCACGTCATTCCGGATTCGATTGCGTTTGATTACAGCGGCAAGACCGTTATATTCGATTTCGCCATCCCGCAGACCGCGCCGAACGGTGCAACCTATTATCACTGGGCCATCGGAACGATCAATGTCGCCACTGGCGCAATGGAGACAACAGCCGGAAGCCAGCCGGCGACGATTACACTTGGCAATCCCGTGTTTGCGTCGAACAACAACTTCATCGTCGCATACGACTATCTGGACACGTCGACCAATCAATCCTCCGTTTTACTGTATGACCTCAACCGAAACGAGGCTACGTTTTTGGCGAATCCAGACCTGAATCAGCAAAATCGCGGGATGACGGGTCACCCTGTTTTCGATGGGGACGATACCTCTGTAGTCGTGCAATCGCGCTATACGTACTGCTCGTCGGTTTGCACAGACTACAATCCATATTATTTGTTCCGTGTGCCAGTTACGAAGACCAACGGCAAGTGGGAAGGAAATCCTGCTGCAGCTGTTGCAATATCTTCCTATTTTGGCGAGTTTCCGCAGTGGTATAGGGCGGGTACGCGTTCAATAAACGCGGCAATTGCGGTATCCAGCACCAGTGTCAACTTTGGATCAGTGGAACTGGGCGCCCGCACGACGCAATCTCTTACTATTTCGAATACCGGAAATGTGGACGTTGCCGTTTCTGATTTGACGATATCGGGAACGGAGTTCGGGCATGACGGTTTTGCTGGCCTGATTCCGCGTGGCCAGGCGGTAACAGTAGCGTTGTCGTTTCAACCTAGCGGGACGGCGGGCACCAGAAGCGGCAGTTTAACGATAGTTAGTGATGCGACGGCAACGCCGCCGAGCGTAGGACTTACCGGGAGCGCGTCCTCGCAGGCGACCACGCAGCCGCCGACCACTACCACCACGACGACAACCACGACTACTGCCGCGCAAACCACAACGACGGCGGTCACAAGCACCACCACCACCACGTCCATTCCCGGATCGAGCGCGACCTTGTCCTTTGCTCCCGGCTGGAATCTGGTCGGCAACAGTTCCACCGGTTCGCTTGACCTGGTTACCGCGCTTGGCGACACGGCCAATGTGACTTCCGTGTGGAAATGGATTGCGAGTTCCGCGAAATGGGCATTCTACGCGCCTACCCTGGTGGGACAGGTGCTGGCCGACTACGCGGCGGGCAAGGGCTACGACATACTGACCGCGATCGCGGGCGGCGAAGGATTCTGGGTCAACGCGAAGACCGCTTTCACGGCGCCAGTGCCTGCAGGCATCGCGATAGGCGCGGCGGCGTTCCAGGGCATGGCATCCGGATGGAACCTGATCGCGATCGGGGACGGCAAGACGCCAAGCCAGTTCAACCGCTCGATCGGTACCAGCGCGCAAACGCAGGGTGTCGTCCCGCTCAACCTGTACACCCTTTGGGCCTGGGACACGGCACAGTCGAACTGGTACTTCTATGCGCCGAGCCTGGAGGCCAACGGCGGGCTGCTGAACTACATCCAATCGAAGAACTACCTCGATTTCGGCTCGACGGTACTCGGGCCGACCACCGGATTCTGGGTCAACGCAGCCACAACTTCGACTGCCACGACGACGACGGCTGCGTCGACGACAACCAGCTTCGCCGCGACTACCACGACGAGCTTTGGGGCAACGACCACGACGACGTCGTCGACGACCACCACAACGGTCCCGCAGGCGAGCGCGGGGTGCAATATCATCGTCTATCCCGCCAACGACACCGGCGGATGCCATATCCGCCTGGTGCAGCCGTCATCCTGTCAGGCGATCACCCTGCCGTTCTCGTTCGAGTGGACGACGGACGGCAGCTATTGCGAAACGCCCTATACCCTATACGTCACCGGGGATCCGCCATTGCAGAGATACTTCAGCTGGCAGCTTTCGGAAAACGTGAGCCAGGGCATCACACACAACGGAGGCATCGCCCGGATCACGGCCGCAGATCTCGCCAATGCGGGCGTGACGTCGGTAAGCGGCGTCTATCACTGGGATGTAGTCGGCTATTACGGATCGCATCCGGATAGCCAGCCATTCAAAGTCAAATAGCGGCGTTCAGGCCGGTCAATCCAACAGCTTGCGCAGCTCGGTCTTGAGCACCTTGCCGGTACTGTTCTTGGGCAGGGCCTCGATGAACCTGTAGGCCTTGGGGCGCTTGAAGCGGGCGATGTTGTCCAGGCACAGCGCATCGAGCTCCGCTTTGTCCGGCCAATTGTCACGTGGGCCGCGGGCAACCACGAACGCGACCACGACTTCTCCCCATTCCGGGTGCTGCTCCCCCACCACCGACACTTCGCTCACGCCGGGGTGACGGAGCAGCACTTCCTCCACTTCGCGCGGATAGATGTTGGAGCCGCCGGAAATGATCACGTCCTTGCTGCGGTCCTTGAGCGTGAGAAAACCCTCCTCGTCCAGGCTGCCGACGTCGCCGCTGTGCAGCCAGCCGCCGCGCAATGTCTCCGCGCTCGCCGCAGGGTTCCCCCAATAGCCGGCCATCACCGGATCGCCGCGCACCAGGATTTCGCCGATCTCGCCCGTCGGCAGCCTGGACG
>Ga0208566_1000110_pt1:5000-59392 | contig 59392 bp, 54 predicted proteins | sample PL_2010_150m_FD_184159 | JGI IMG/M metagenome (GOLD analysis project Ga0208566, IMG submission 184159) | Freshwater microbial communities from Powell Lake, British Columbia, Canada to study Microbial Dark Matter (Phase II) - PL_2010_150m... | ecosystem: Environmental > Aquatic >...
GCGTCATGCGTTCAGTTATGGAGGTAGAGCACTGGATGGGTTAGGGGACCTACAAGTTTACCGACCCCAGCCAAACTCCGAATTACATAACTCCAGAGCATGGCAGTGAGACCACGGGGGATGAGCTTCGTTGGTCGAAAGGGAAACAGCCCAGATCATCAGCTAAGGCCCCTAATTCAGGACTAAGTGGAAAACGATGTGGATTTGCACAGACAGCCAGGAGGTTGGCTTAGAAGCAGCCATCCTTGAAAGAGTGCGTAACAGCTCACTGGTCGAGTGAATCTGCGCGGACAATTTAACGGGGCTCAAGTCCTGAGCCGAAGCTATGGATTTCAACATTTATGTTGGAGTGGTAGAGGAGCGTTGATGATGCGACTGAAGCGACGGGATGACCCGGCGTGGAGTGTCATCAAGTGAGAATGTAGGCATGAGTAGCGAGAGAGGGGTGAGAAACCCCTCCGCCGTAAGCCCAAGGGTTCCTGGGGAAGGCTAATCCTCCCAGGGTAAGTCGGGAGCTAAGACGAGGCCGTGAGGCGTAGTCGATGCACAACTGGTTGATATTCCAGTACCGCCATATACGCGCAAAGGCCAAATTTAGCGACGTGGGGGCTGCCTTCGGGCGAACCCGCTTAGTTGGAGGCGGTTAACTGAAGGGGGACGCAGGAGGATAGATGAACCGGGGCGATGGTAGTCCCCGGGTAAGTGCGTAGAAGGACTTCGATGAGAGTTGAGGTCACATACTTCGAGACACGATGCCGATCACATTTGTGAGAAGTCATTAATTCCATGCTGCCAAGAAAAGCCCAGCAGTGAGTAGATATGGCGCCCGTACCCCAAACCGACACAGGTGGGCAGGTAGAGAATACCGAGGCGATCGGGAGAACTATGGTTAAGGAACTCGGCAAAATGCCTCCGTAACTTCGGAAGAAGGAGGACCCACGTAGGGTGAAGCGACTTCGCGTCGTCAGCCTGAATGGGTGGCACAGAGCAGGGGGTAGCGACTGTTTAACAAAAACACAGCAGCGTGCGAAGCCGCAAGGCGCGGTATACGCTGTGACGCCTGCCCAATGCTGGAAGGTCACGAGGAACGGTTAGCCGTAAGGCGAAGCTGTGAATCTAAGCCCCAGTGAATGGCGGCCGTAACTATAACGGTCCTAAGGTAGCGAAATTCCTTGTCGGGTAAGTTCCGACCTGCACGAATGGCGTAACGACTTCCCCGCTGTCTCAACCATAGACCCGGCGAAATTGAAGTACGAGTAAAGATGCTCGTTTGCTGCGGAAGGACGGAAAGACCCCGTGGACCTTTACTATAACTTGGTGTTGAGTTTCGACCTGAGCTGTGTAGAATAGGTGGGAGACTGTGAAGCCGGTGCGCTAGCACTGGTGGAGTCATTAGTGAAATACCACCCTGCGTAGTTTGGAGCTCTAACTTTGGTCCGTAATCCGGATCAGGGACAGCGCCAGGCGGGTAGTTTGACTGGGGCGGTCGCCTCCTAAATTGTAACGGAGGCGCTCAAAGGTTCCCTCAGACTGGTTGGTAATCAGTCGTCGAGTGTAATGACACAAGGGAGCTTGACTGCGAGACTGACAGGTCAAGCAGGTGCGAAAGCAGGACATAGTGACCCGGCCATTGCTTGTGGAAGCGTGGTCGCTCAACGGATAAAAGGTACCCCGGGGATAACAGGCTAATCTTTCCCAAGAGTCCATATCGACGGAAAGGTTTGGCACCTCGATGTCGGCTCATCGCATCCTGGGGCTGAAGCAGGTCCCAAGGGTTGGGCTGTTCGCCCATTAAAGCGGTACGCGAGCTGGGTTCAGAACGTCGTGAGACAGTTCGGTCCCTATCCTCCGCAGCCGAAGGTGAATTGAGGAAGGCTGTCCCTAGTACGAGAGGACCGGGACGGACGGAGCTCTGGTGTGTCAGTTGTCTTGCCAAAGGCACGGCTGATTAGCCACCTCCGGAAGGGATAACCGCTGAAAGCATCTAAGCGGGAAGCCCGTTCCAAGATGAGTTCACCCATGCAGTTAATGCAGTAAGGCCCGTGGCGAGACCACCACGTTGATAGGCCGGAAGTGTACAGATGGCAACATCTTCAGCTGACCGGTACTAATCGGCCGAGGGCTTGGATTTATGCTCGTGCTTACTCTGAAGTCTTTGGGGGGAATCCCAATAGACACATGATTTCTGGTGGCCATAGCGGCGGGGACACACCCGTTCCCATTCCGAACACGGCAGTTAAGCCCGCCCGCGCCAATGGTACTTGGGGGTAGACCCCCTGGGAGAGTAGGTCGCCGCCAGATTTAATTTAAACAAAAGCCCTCGCATTCGTGCGGGGGCTTTTGTCGTTTACGTACTGAGTTATGTTTCTTGATGTTGTACTTGATCTAGGCGTTGAGTTGATTAGGCATATCCAAAAGGGATAACCGCTGAATATGGAACTAGATTTTTCCAACGGACTACGGTTGGTGTCGTGAATATTCCCGCAGATCTCCACTACACCAAGGACCACGAGTGGGTGCGCCTCAATGGTTTCACCGCCCGTATCGGCATTACCGACTACGCCCAGGATGCTCTCGGCGACGTCGTGTTTGTGAACTTACCGCGTATCGGATTAGATGTATTGGTAGGCGAATCTTTCGGCGAAGTAGAGAGCACCAAGAGTGTTTCGGAAATTTATGGGCCACTCGCTGGAAAAGTGATTGCGGTCAATACCACCCTAGATGAAACCCCCCAGCTGATGAATAGTGATCCATATGGTGAGGGTTGGCTCTGCGAGATAGAGATTGGCGATGTGTCGACAGCCGAATTGCTTCTGAGCGACGTGCAGTATCGCGCACTCATTGGAGATTAATTTGCGCACGTCGCCCTTAGATGCGCGACATCGAAACCTTGGAGCCAAGATGGTTCCATTTGGCGGATGGGAGATGCCACTTTCCTACGGGCAGGGCACTGTTGCCGAGCATCTGAAGTGTCGAAGTGATGCCGTTGTGTTTGATGTATCGCATCTTGGCACTGTGCGCGTCAGCGGTGCCGCTGCAAAGGAAAATTTGCAACGCGCGTTCACCAATGACTTGGACAAAATAACCCCAGGTAGAGCGCAATATACACATCTTTTGGATAGTGATGCATCAGTCTTAGACGACATCATTGTGTGGTGGATAGACGAAGAAACCTTTGACGTGATGCCCAATGCGTCCAACACATCGATAGTCATTGAAGCCATTTCCGGTCACGACACAACCGAATCACGAGCGGTGTTGGCCGTTCAGGGGCCCTGCGCGCGACAACGAGTGCAGAAACTGAGTGATGAGGCATCGGAGGTACCGCGGTTTGGTGTTCGCCGCATCAATATTTTTGGAACGCAATGTGTGGTGGCAGGTACTGGTTATACCGGCGAAGACGGAATCGAGATTGCTGCACCCGTTGAGATTGCCGAGAAAATATTCGATGCGCTATTGGCTGCTGGTGTAACGCCTGCTGGTTTGGGAGCCCGCGACACGCTTCGGCTTGAAGCTGGACTCCCGCTTCACGGACACGAATTGGGTGCGGGGATCACTCCATTGCATGCAGGGCTCGGTTGGGTAGTGGCATGGAATAAAGGAGATTTTCGTGGTAGGGCCGCTCTGTTCGCTGTGAGGGATTCGGGACCACATCGAATGTTGGTCGGAATTTCGACTTCTGGTCGACGACCTCCTCGTGAGGGATGCAGCGTCACGCATTCAGGTCACAAAATCGGAATTACAACGAGTGGCAATTTTTCTCCGACTCTTGATCACGGTATTGCTTTTGCATTCGTTGATCCCGATCATGTTGAACCAGGAACCGCAGTAGAAATCGATGTCCGAGGAACCGATCTTCAGGGTCTCGTCGTGACGACGCCGTTCGTCATGAAGCGAAGTGGCTGAGCGGTTCGCACGAGCACATCAGATTTCGATCACCATAAGCTGCATCAATGCGCGAAACGGGAGGGTAATACATTCTGCTTCGCAATGATTCCAGTGGATAGATCGCTTGCAGACGAGAATACGGTCGATCCCATTCACCGACGACATCTTCAATGGTGTGCGGTGCATGACGTAAAGGACTTTGATCGACAGTCATCTCGCCGTTTGTGATTGCGCTTACTTCATGAGCAATTGCGATCATTGCGTCACAAAAGCGATCAATTTCGCGCAATGATTCGCTCTCGGTTGGCTCCACCATCAATGTTCCCGTGACCGGAAAACTCACCGTCGGTGCATGAAAACCGAAGTCGATCAGGCGTTTGGCGATGTCGTCTACTGTCACACCGGACAACTTCGTCATTGGCCGTACGTCCAAGATGCATTCATGGGCAACAAACCCACCACGCCCAGAAAACAAAGTTGGATAATATGGCGCGAGTTTTTTGGATATGTAGTTGGCACTGACGACTGCTTGCACAGTGGCTTCGCGTAGGCCGCTAGCACCCATCAGCGAAATGTAGGCCCATGAAATGGGCAGGATTCCCGCCGAACCAAATGGCGCACCCGAAACTGGGCCGACAGGGTGGGTGGTGCTGGCTGAATCATTGAGAATATCGAGGAGTGGATGTGTGGGGAGGAATGGCGCTAAGTGTTGCTTCACTCCGATTGGGCCAATGCCAGGACCACCACCACCATGCGGAACACAAAACGTCTTGTGCAGGTTGAGATGGCTGACGTCGGCACCAAAGTTTCCCGGCTGAGCAATCCCAACTAAAGCATTGAGATTTGCCCCGTCAATGTAGACCTGGCCGCCGTTGCTATGAACAAGGTCGCACATTGCCTTGACATCCTGCTCAAACACTCCATGTGTTGAGGGATACGTGATCATCAGAGCGGCCAATGTTTTGCCGCTACTTTCACATTTGGATTTCAAATCTTCCAAATCGACATTGCCATGCACATCGCAGTTGACGACAACCACCCGCATACCAGCCATGACCGCACTTGCAGCATTGGTGCCATGAGCACTAGACGGGATCAGACAGACTCGACGTTGCTCGTCGCCTCGGCTGGAATGGTAAGCGCCAATCGCAAGCAGTCCAGCAAATTCACCTTGACTTCCGGCGTTCGGTTGCAGGCTGACGGCATCGTAACCAGTGATCTCCACAAGCATTGCTTCTAGTTCTGCAATGAGTTGCACATAACCACGAGCATCTTCTAGCGGTGCGAATGGATGGATGTTGGCAAACTCGGGCCATGTGATTGGGATCATCTCGACCGCTGCGTTGAGTTTCATCGTGCACGATCCAAGCGGAATCATCGTTCGGTCAAGGGCGAGATCCTTGTCGGCAAGGCGTCGCAAATAGCGCAGCATCTCGTGCTCGCTGTGGTAGAGCTCGAAGACACTCTGGGTCATGAATGCATCGGAGCGCAAGGCCATGGTGGGGATACCCAAGGTGAGCGAACTTGTACATAATGCATCAACACTCTGTGCACTGCACTGCACATCGAACGAGCGCAATAAGGCGACCACAGTGTCGAAGGACGATGTTTCATCCAAACTAAATCCAACCGTGTTTGCGTCAATGTGCCGTAACAAAATATTGTGGGAAAGGCAAGCGTGATGCACGGCATCAGCATCTTTCACTCGAACTTGTACGGTGTCGAACCATGAATCATTGAGCACATCAAACTGGGCAGAGCGCAGGCAAGATACAACTGCGCTCGTTAATTGCTCGATTCGCTTGGCGATGGCTACAAGACCATCGCGACCATGCCATGCTGCATAGAAGCCCGCGATGTTGGCAAGTAACGCCTGCGCAGTGCAAATGTTTGAGGTGGCTTTGTCGCGGCGAATATGTTGTTCGCGAGTCTGCAATGCAAGACGCAATGCTGGTCGCCCCATCGTGTCGATGCTGACACCCACAAGTCGGCCCGGCAGTGCACGGGCGTGTGTCTCGTCTGTGGCAAGAAATCCCGCGTGAGGTCCGCCAAAACCCATCGGGACTCCGAAGCGTTGCGCCGATCCCACTGCAATATCGCAACCGAGGGATCCTGGCGAACTGAGTAGGACGCTGGCTAATAGATCGGTGACACAGACGGTGAGTGCCCCGCGGTTATGTGCGGCATCATTGATCGCTCGCACAGACGCATCGCTGGCGATTTGTCCCGATGTCGCAGGGCGAGAAATCAACACACCAAAGCAATTAATGGATGTCAATTGGTCAAGTGGATAGAGCGCGATCTGAATTCCGATTGCGTTGGCACGGGTTTGTAGAACGGCAATTGTTTGCGGATGGGTGTCGTCGTGAACGGCGAACACATTGCTTTCATTGGTCGAAACACGATGGGCCATTCCCATCGCCTCGGCCGCCGCAGTTGATTCATCCAAGAGCGAAGAGTTGGAAATTTCCAAGCCCGTGAGTTCGCAAATCACCGTCTGAAAGTTGAGCAGCGCTTCTAAGCGACCTTGGCTGATCTCGGGTTGATATGGCGTATATGACGTGTACCAGGCTGGATTCTCCAACACATTGCGAAGAATGACCGGCGGAGTATGAGTGGCGTAGTAGCCAAGTCCGATGAGTGAAGTTCGGACAATGTTGCGGTTTGCAATCGCGCGTAATTCGGTCAGCACTTCAGATTCACTGAGAGGCTCTTCCAAACGAAGGGGCTCTGTCATCAGAATGTTGGCGGGCACGGTATGAGCGATCAACTCGTCGGCACTGGATACACCAATTGTGGTCAACATGTGCATGCGGTCTTGCGCACTCGGGCCAATATGCCTAGAAGCAAATGCGTCGTGCAAATGGGTGGAAACGTAGTCAGACGGAGTCATTGCAATGCCTCATATGTGGTGAGTCTGGACAACGCACGACACAAAACTGAGTGTAGTTCAGGAGGGGGTTAGGACTGGAGTGCAAGTAGGAACACCAACACTTTGGCTTCGTCGCGCCACTGGTCGTATCGATCTGACTTTCCAGCGTGTCCTGCATCCATTTCACATTTGAATATCAATGGCTGACGAGTAGCGCCAAGCGAACGCAACTTGGCAACCCATTTTGCCGGTTCGTGATAACTCACGCGCGGGTCATTGAGTCCGGCAGTCACGAGCATCGGCGGATACGCGTCAGCCTTGGTGTTGTCGTAAGGAGAATACGAGAGCATGTAACTCGCAGATGGCTCGCTGCGCGGGTCGCCCCATTCTTCCCATTCGTTGATGGTCAGCGGCAACGACGGGTCGCTCATCGAACTGATTACGTCGACAAACGGAACCTCAGCAATTGCTGCACCGTATAACGATGGTTCGGAAGTGATGCATGCGCCGACCATGAGGCCACCAGCCGAGCCGCCGCGCACTGCAAGTTTCCCTGTTGCGACGTGATTTTTGTAGAGGTGACGAGCGCAATCGTTCATATCGCTAAACGTATTTTTCTTATTCAGCAACTTGCCATCGAGATACCAGTTGCGTCCGCATTCGCCGCCGCCGCGCGGATGTGCAAGTGCCCACACCCACCCGCGATCAAGGAGCGATAATCGTGCAACAGAAAACCACGGAGCGATGGCGTATTCGTACGAGCCGTATCCATAGAGCAAGCCAGGTGCAGTGCCATCGACTGGCGTGTCTTTGTGGCGCACAATGTCGAGTGGAACTCGCGTGCCATCTTGCGCGATTGCCCATTCACGAGTGGTGATGTAATCGGCAAGCGTGGTGTTGGGCACCACTTGAGTTTTTATGGCGTCACGTTCGTTGGTGAGTACGTTGTGGTCAAATACGGTGTTTGGGGAGAGAAGTGACTCGTGCGCATATCTCACGATGTTGGTTTCCCATTCTGGACACTCATCGAGTGTTATTTCATGTGGATCGATGCCCGTGTGCAGGGTTGTGAGAGTGCCGTCTTGATGCAACACGCGAAGGCGCTGTTGGGCCTCTTGCCAGTCTTGGACCACGAGATGATCGCGAAAAGGTTCAATAGTGTTGATGCGTTGGCCGGCGACGTGAGGAATGATCTCGGTCCAGGTGCCAGGGTTGTCGAGCGGCGCAGACATCACCCGAAAATCGACAGCGTCGAGGTTGGTAAGCACAACAAATCGGTCGCCCCAATGATCAATGCGGTATTCAATAGCTTGTTCGCGCGCGCGTACAGGTATGAGGCTGTGTAGGGGATCATTTGTTGACAGCAAAAAGCACTCTGAGGTGATTCGGCTCTGGCTTTCAATAATGATCCATTCGCCCGAGCGAGTGGATGAAACATTGACGTTGAACCGTTCATCGGATTCTTCAAAAATCATGGCGTCGTTTTGTTGGGCATCACCGATCGTGTGTCTCCACACTTTGTCGGGTCGCATTGCATCGTCATGGGTGATGTAGAACAGATACTTTGCATCGCTTGACCATGCAAGATTGGCGTTACTGGTGTCAACGAGTGTGTCGGCTAAATCGGTATTGGTGCGTAGATCGCGAACTCGAATTGTGAATCGCTCACTGCCGTCGGTTTCGTGCGACCATGCCAAGAGGTTGTGGTCGTGTGACAACTCGAATGCGCCAAGACCAAAAAATTCGTATGGCTTGGCCTCGATATTTTCGTCAAGAATGACCGTCGAGCCTGCTGTTTCACGAGTCGCACCGCGCAAATGAATTGAGTAGCCACTTCCAGCAAGTGTTTGGCGCAAATACCACCAAGGGCCGTGCTGCATCGGCACAGAAGTATCGTCTTCAACTATTCGTGATTTGATTTCGTGAAATATCTGATCGATGAGCGGCGCATGCGGAGCAAACCATGCGTCAGCAAATTCATTTTCCGCATTGAGATAGGGAATTGTCTCGGGGTGATCTCTGTTGCTCAGCCAAGACCACGGATCTTGAGTAGGTCCTGTTACTCGGTCATGGACAAATGGAATTTGAGGAGCAATTGGAGCAGAGGTTTGATCGAACGCGGAAGTGGTCACCAGTGCAGAGTAGACCAATCGGGCTAATAGTGAGACGAGACCCTACAAATTGCTGAGTGGTCCTGCCGCTTTGATAACGAGGCGAACCGTTGGCGTAGAGAGATAACTCAGTGGAGTTTCGGTTTGATCGACAACTTCAACTAATTGTGGATCTGCTCCGGCTTCAATTGCACGACGGCAAGCAATGGCTCGACCATTGGTAACTGCTTCATTGAATTCGTCTCCGTGTGCGACCACGCCCTCCCAGTGTCCGCTCACCCAGGCGATGGCAGCACCAATGGCATTAGCGATGTCGCCATTTTCGGGGTGCAGCACATGAGATACGCCCACGATGTCAGGAGGTATGAGGAGAGATCCACCGCCGACTGCAATGAGTGGAAGTAGCGCATTGCCTACCGTGACACGGTCAATTGCATCGGCAATTGATTCGGTAGCGCTCTGCAGCGCCGACTTAAGTTTTTCTTTTTCGTTTTGTGGCACTGCGTGGCTGCCAAGTTGAAGGCGACCTTCGGCTACAAGTGCATCAGTCAATGTGGGTGTGACACCACCGAAAATCAGTGCATCTGTGTTGAGTCGATAACCAACCGACAGCGGCCCGACTAAGGGTTGTGCAGCAGTGCCCGACACGATGGTTCCGCCACCGATTGCGATGGACAATAAGTCTGGCATTCGAAAATTTGTTCGCACTCCACCGATTTCAACGGCGGCAGCAGATTCGCGTGGATACCCGTTGATCAGCACACCAAAGTCGGTAGATGTTCCACCTACGTCGACCACGATTGAGTTGGTTAATCCGGTGAGGAATGCTGCACCTCGAAGCGAATTTGCAGGACCTGAGCCAATCGTCAAGATTGGGAATCGCCGCGCAAAATCAAGCGCCATGAGCGTGCCATCGTTTTGCGCCAACCACATTTCAACAGCCAGTCCTGCACCGTTGATTACATCTTGAGTTGCTGTAATCACCTGTCCTACGACGTCGAAGAGCGCAGCATTGAGAATTGTGGCGTTCTCTCGCTCGAGCAGGCCCAAGCTTCCAATTTCATGACTGAGTGTCACTGCCATGTTGCTGCCCAATACTTCACTCACAATTTCGCGTGCGCGCGCTTCGTCTTGCGGGGAGGTTGGGCTAAAGATGCTGGTAATGGCGATTGCATCAACCGTGTTTGCAACGCTCGATAAAAACTTTCTGATTCCATCTTCGTCGAGTGGAGAAATTCTGCGACCGTCAACGTAGTGACCGCCTTCGAGTATGCATGCATCAACGCACACCGCTTCTCGCAAGTCATCTGGCCATGACTCCATGGGTTCAAGGGAGAGTGACGCTGGCGCGCCTAGTCGAATTGCAGCAACTTGACCTAGAGAGCGCCGTTCCAAAATTGCATTTGTCGCATGAGTAGTGCCGAGCATGACGCGTCCAATGCGTTGTGCGTCGGCGCCGAGCGCATCAATTACATAAGTAAGCGCGTTTTGCATTCCCGACCGAACATCAGAAGTTGTGGCTTGCTTTGTTCGAGCGAGAATTCGGTTGTTTTCATCAAGCACGACCGCGTCAGTATTGGTGCCGCCGACATCCATGCCAACGCGCAGATCGAGTCTCATCGAACCGAATCCTCGATCGGCACATAGTCAATGTCGTATCCGAATGCTCGAGGACCAACGGTTTGCAGCGCTCGTTCGGTTCGCCAGAGCGGATCGCAGGGCCATGCCATCGCGGTAACTCGCATGGCGTACTTGATTTCCTCGGTTGCAATCGCAGTTCCGGTTTGCGTATCGAGCACGGAAATGAGGTCAGGGACACTCGCAAGAATGCGACCGTTTTCTTTTGCAACAAGATTCTCATTCTGGATGTCAATGCGTACTTGGCGTCCGCTATCTATTCCAGTTCCGTTAATCGTGACACTGCCGCGCACAAAACCGCCGTGGGTGTGACGTTCAATTTCGGAAATCTTGCCAGTAATCAATGCTTGTGCTCCCAGTAATTCGGTGAGCCGCGCAATTGGCTCCTGTGTTCTCCGAACAGCACGCCCCATTTCAATCGCATTACTTATCGAACCGACGATTACGTTGCCGATCATTGTCGCTGCGGGGTTGATGTAGTCGGCCATTAAGGCGACACCTCCAGCAGCAATGGTGAATGCTCGTGATTCTGATTCTGCGGACTCTCCACTTGTGGGTGTAATGGTTACGGAGTTGCCTTGAAAGTCAACGAGGATGATCGGTGTCAGAGGCAGACCGCGAACAAAAAATGAACCCATTTGAACTTCTGGGAAAGCTCGTCCCATGGTGTCTGCATCGACAATTGGTAATCCCAAGCGAGATGCCCACATAACTGGTTCGACTCCATTTGAACCACCAATTTCACTCGCCATGATTGCGACGACTGGTTTGTTGAAAACACGCTCAACTTCTTGGCGCAACAGATGCGCCTCTCCGCCGTTGTTCAACATCTCAAAAGAGATTGTGGGTGCTCCAATGCCGCAAATGGGCATTACCAAGCCGTCGGCGGCGACATCTTCAAGTTGAACAACGGATACCGGTCCAAACTTCCGTATCGCACTCTTGACTTCCAAAATTGAGCCACCAACGCTCCCGCCACCACCTGTGCCTAGAAGTGCGCATCCAAAAGCAAGGTCTTCAACGTCGTCTTTGTTGATCTGGGCGATTGCTGTGATTCTTTTCTTCGACATCTGGCAATTGGTCGCTCTCGTGAGGTGTGACATACTGTAATCAATTCACAGTTGGGGGACTCATGAACAAGAATTTTCTGAAAATCGTCGTGGCGGGGCTATTTGGACTCACGGCAATCGCTGCTGGAATGTCAACAGGTGCCTCTGCCGAAGGTGAGTTGACTTTTGCGGTTGGGGTCACTCAAGACATCGACTCGCTGAATGTCACTGTCGGATTCTTGGTGATTGATTATGAGATTTGGAATCTCACGCTGCCGACACTGACGAGTAAGGCCGCCGCAGATTTTTCAATTCTGCCGAGCATGGCCGAATCATGGACAAGTAGTGAAGATGGTTTGACATGGACGTACAAGTTGCGCAGCGACATGAAGTGGAGTGACGGCGTTCCGATGACTGCCGACGATGTGGCGTACACGATCACGAGATCGGTGCAAGACGGTTGGTGGAACCACACAACTGTGACAGGCAACCTCACTGCAACGGCTACTGATGCCCAAACACTTGTTGTTGTTTCTTCAGTACCCGATCCAAAGTTGCCAATACTTGATGTGTATATCGTGCCGAAGCACATCTACGAGAAGATTTCTGCTGAGGAACTACCGAATTATCTTGCAGACGACAATGTTTCTGGTGGACCTTTTCAGATTGTTGAGCGCAAGGAAGGCGAGTTCATCCGACTCGTACAAAACCCAAATTGGTTTGGCAAAAAACCAGCGATGGATCAGTTGATTTTTCGAACATTCGAAACCGCTGAAGCGCAATACAACGCTCTCAAAGCAGGAGATTTGGACGCAGTTGACGACGTACCAGGCAAAATTTTCGCCACAATCATGGCAGGCGACGAACCAAACATCACCGGAATTGCTGGCAACCAAGGATCATTCAGCGAGTTGGCAATGAATTCAAGTTGCCCAACAGGAATCGGCGATGGACATGTGGCTCTTAAGGATCCCAATGTGCGTCGTGCAATCAACTGGTCGCTTGATCGTCAACTCATGGTTGACAAGGTGCTCAATGGTTTTGGAAAACCGGCAGTAGGCATTTCGGCTTCTGCAAACCCAGCCTTCGATTATCAGGTTGAAGCGGACCAAACATATTCGTACGACCCTGCCAAGGCAAACGCACTTCTTGATGAAGCTGGATGGATCGACACGAATGGGGATGGAGTGCGTGACAAAGACGGAGTTGAATTGAAACTCCGCTATTTCGATCGCTCTGTTGGTGGTGCTTCAGATACGACACCGTTCATCACGGGATTCTTGAAAGACGTTGGTATCGCCACCGATGTAAAAACGTTTGACGAAGACAGCCTTGCGGCGATTCAGTCTAAGAGCGAGTTTGATTTGTATACATGGGGTTGGTCTCCGTATGCGGATCCGGACAACATGCTGTCAGACTTCATAACTGCTGCGGTGCCTACCGATCCAGCAGTTGGCGGATACAACGACGGCAACTGGTGCAATGCAGAGTATGACGCACTGTACGCGCAGCAACACGTCGAACTGGATCCAGTCAAGCGTGCTGCCCAAATTCAAGAGATGCACAAAATATTTGTCAACGATGGCCCGTATGCGGTGCTTTACAAGTACGACAACCTGCAAGCGTTTCGTTCGGACAGGTGGCAGAACTTTGAGCGCCAACCAGCCGAAGTTGGACCAATCATGTTTACTCAGACCTCGTCGGCATATCTCAACCTGGAGCCTGTTTCTGGTGACAGCGGCGGCGGTGGTGGAACCAACACGATTGTCGTGATTGGTATTGCACTTGTTGCTGCTGGTGTTGTATTCACTCTCGTGCGAAGTCGTCGAAAGAAAAGTGCGGACGATCGTGCATAACAATCATTGGCGAGCAGTAATTAATGAGTAATCGCTATGTGGTCAAGAAGATTGTTGGAGCACTGCTCACGCTGTTTGCGGTAGTTATCTTCAACTTCTTTTTGTTTCGGATTGTTGATCGCGATCCCTTGACCAAATATCGAGGCCGCAGCAAGCTCAGTTTGGAACAACGTGAGACGATGATTCGTCGGATGGGCTTGAGTGGCTCCAAATGGGATCAATTTGTCGCGTATATCAAGTCAACGTTGCAACTGGACTTTGGAAGATCGTTTGACTCAACTCGACCAGTTTTGCGTGAGATTACCGATCGACTTCCCGCGACATTGATATTGGTTGGCGTTTCGACGGTTCTCACTATTTGTATCGGCTTGTATATCGGGGCCAAGGCCGGATGGGCGAGGGGAAGTCGATTTGATCGGGTGTCAACATCGACAACGATGGTTTTGTACGCAACTCCCGAATTTTTCTTCGGTATGTTGCTGCTCGCAATCGTGGCGGGGCGCACTGGTTGGTTTCCTACTGGTGGCTTGCGAGATGTCGGAACAAACAATGGCTTTGTTGCTTCACTTCTGGATCGGACACACCACTTGGTGTTGCCGTCGCTCACCCTCACACTGGGATACTTGGGTTCGTATTCGCTGATTATGCGCACTTCAATGTTGGACACCCTTGGAGAAGATTATTTGACCACTGCGCGAGCGAAGGGCCTGAAAGAGAGTGATGTGATGACGCATCACGCGGTTCCAAACGCGTTGTTGCCATCGGTTTCGGCGATCGCAATCAGTTTTGGCTTTGTCATCGGCGGAGCAATAACAACTGAAACCGTCTTTTCGTATCCCGGCCTTGGTCTTGCCACAGCAGACGCCATTCGCAATACTGATCTGCCAATGTTGCAGGCGTTGTTTTTGGTTGCAAGCGCCGCGGTGATTTTTTTCAATCTTGTTGCTGACCTGACGTACGGATTACTTGACCCTCGAATACGGCACTCAATATGAACGATCTAGTTCCATCAACATCTCCGCGCGATATGACGTGGGCCCGCCGCAAACAAGCGTTGGCTCGGGTATGGCGCGAACTTCGCCATGATCGGGCTGGTTTTGTCAGTCTGGTGGTGCTGCTGGGGTTTGGGTTGGTTGCGTTGAGCGCCCCATTGATTGCAGACCGATCGCTTCTGTTGGCCGCCGCAGGGCGCAACAACCCCGACTTGGCTTCCCCCAGTGCACAGTTTTTGCTTGGCACCGACGACATTGGTCGAGATGTCTTGGCGCAATTGGTGTGGGGCTCTCGCGTTTCGCTCTTTATTGGCATCTTTGCCACAGTCGTTGCTGTTGTTATTGGTTCGGTCGTCGGACTTGTGGCGGGTTATGTAAAAGGAAAAGTTGCAACGGTGCTTTTGGCAATTGATGAATTCTTTCTTGTTGTGCCATTTCTTCCGCTTGCGATCGTGCTCGCAGTAATCCTTGGCAGGTCTCCAGTCACGCTCGCAATCGTGATTGGTATCACGTCGTGGGCGGGAAGTGCACGACTCGTGCGGGCACAAGTGTTGACCTTGAGCGAACGAGCATATGTTGAGCGCGCTCGCGCGCTTGGTGCGGGCACTTGGCAGATCATTTTTCGACACGTGTTACCAGGCGTAACACCGTTGATCATTGCCAACGCAACATTGATTGTTCCCGGTGCAATTTTGACAGAGTCAACACTGTCGTTTTTGGGATTCGGGGATCGCCTCTCTCCAAGTTGGGGAAAATTGTTGGATGGCGCACAGTCAAGTGGATCGATCACATTGAACGCTTGGTGGTATTACTTGCCACCAGGACTGTGCATTATCGCTGTGGTGCTCGCATTTACTTTGTTTGGTCGGGCACTCGAACGAATCTTTGATCCACGATTGGCTGGTCGCTAATCGTGTCGGCAGTGTTGGAAGTACGTGATTTGCATATAACTTACGCATCGTCTAGCGGGCTAGTGCCCGCAGTGCGCGGAGTAGATCTCGAGATCGCTCCAGGTGAAACACTTGGACTTGCCGGAGAATCTGGTTGTGGCAAGTCGACATTGGCGATGGCACTGTTGCGGCTTGTTCCACCGTCAACGCAAATTACTGGATCAATCAAGCTTGCTGGTCAAGACATTTTGACAATGAAGCCGGGACAACTCCGTGCAGCTCGCTGGGCTCAGGCCTCTGTGGTTTTTCAGGGAGCACAGCATGTGCTCAACCCTGTTCGGCGAATTGGTCGGCAAATTGATGAAGCGATTGAGGCACATGGAAGCGCGTCGGTTTCTCGTGCCGGCGAGCTACTTGACCTCGTGGGGCTTGGTGCTCGCAGGGGAGATGATTACCCACATGAATTATCGGGTGGACAAAAACAACGATCATTGATTGCAATGGCACTTGCTTGTGATCCGCTGTTACTCATTGCCGATGAACCAACCACAGCTCTCGACGTGATGGTTCAGGCACAGATCTTGCAATTACTCGACAACATCAAGCGCGAGCGCGGGCTATCAATGTTGTTTATTACTCATGATCTCTCAGTTTTGTCACACACTGCTGATCGGGTTGCAGTTATGTACGCGGGTCGAATTATTGAAGTTGGTGCCGGAGATGCACTACTTCGCAACTCACTGCACCCGTATTCAAAGGCACTTACCGCATCGTTTCCAATCATCGGCGACCCATCATCTCGACATCAACCTCGCGGTCTTGCAGGAGACCCACCCGATCCAAATAATTTGCCGAGTGGATGTCCGTTTCATCCGCGATGCACTGTTGCAATTGACGAATGCCAAAGCGTTGATGTTCAGTTGCGCCACGCCGCAGATGATGAGGAGCGCTCGGTTGCATGTGTGCTGGTGGGCAAATCATGACCGCAACCGAATCGCTACTGAACGTAAGCAATGTGCATGTTGCATACCCTGCGCGGCGGCGCGGTGGAAAGTCGGCACGAGCAGTTGATGGCGTTGATCTCGAAATTCGGCTAGGCGAAATAGTTGCCTTGGTGGGCGAGTCTGGCTGTGGAAAAACAACACTTGCGCGGGCCATCCTTGGGTTACAAAAAATATCGGAAGGTTTAATTGCGTTTGATGGAGAGTTGTTGCCAACAAGCGCTAATGGCAAGAAAGCATTTCGTCGACGTGTTCAGATTGTGTTTCAGGATCCGACTGCGAGTCTTAATCCACGCCAATCGGTGTATGAAATCGTTGCAGAGGGTTTGCGGATTCATGGTCTCGGTGAAAACGAGCATCATGTCGTTAAGACTGCTCTAGAACAATGCGGTTTGCACCCAGCAGAGCGCTACATGCTCAAGTATCCGCATGAATTATCTGGTGGTCAGCGCCAACGTGTGGTGATTGCGGGTGCAATGGTGCTCAAGCCGCAGTTGCTTGTGGCCGACGAACCAGTTTCGAGCTTGGATGCATCGGTGCGCGGTGAAATATTGGCTTTGTTGCAGCGCCTTGCTCGAGACGAGAACATGGCCGTGCTCGTAGTGACGCACGATTTGGGTTTGCCATGGAATATTGCTGACCGCATAGCGGTGATGTATTTGGGACGGATTGTGGAAATAGGTACAACCGAAGAGTTACTGGCAAATCCCAAGCATCCATATACACAGGCATTGCTGTCTGTCGTGTTGGAGCATCTCGGCATGCCCCAGCAGATCTTGGTTGGTGAGATGCCCGACCCGACAGAGATTGCGTCAGGGTGCAGGTTTCATCCTCGGTGTCCGCTTGTGCAATCGGGTGAAGCACAACGACGAGGCATTGCTGATCGTTGCACTCACGAAGACCCTCTCTTGCAGATGAGTGGCAACCAACAATCGGTTGCTTGTCACGCAGTAGGTGTTTGAGAACTGCTTCATCACAGCAAGCGACGAAGAATTCTCCGTGTGTAGTGCTTGCGAGAAAACTCAACACCATCTAAGTCGGCATCCACATCAATCACGACGTTGAACGATTCAGCCTCGCTGTCGATTCGCATTCGTGCTTCAACGGTGCACTGTGCTTCCGGCCAATCCAATTGGTAACGAGTTGTGGCTGTGACCCACGAATGTGCTGGATCAGTGGTCGATACGCCAACTTCCCCTTGGTAGAGCTCGTGCGTGGTTCCATCATCTCGCACAACACTTGGTCCGCCGTACTGAGTGCGCGCAATGGTCTGGTGCGCAAGCACATCTCGTTCAATTCGCCAGAGAGTTGGTACATCATGTTTGCTTGGCGGTGACTCGCTGTGAACGGCTGGCTTGAGTGGCGCAAATTTTGGTGTGCCAGCGCCGTGATTATCAACTGTGGGGAGTATTAATTGAACTGTTGAGCGGTCGACATGAAGTGCAAATGGGTGCGGTGGTGACCAAATGTTTGGCCAGTCTGCTCCGGCAATTGACAACCTAATTTTGTGCCCACGTGCAAAGACCCACGAAGTTGCTTCCAACTCCACATCAACATCCTCAAATACATTGGGCACGAGTGGCTGGGGCTCAGTCGACGATGTGCGATGGGTGAGGTTGAGAAATCCGCGAGTGACAAGAGCAGATGTTCCATCGGGAAAGATGTCGCAGATTTTGACGCTGATAGATGCAACCGGCTGATCGCTTGCGACTTGCAATTTTAATAATGCATGACCAAGGATTTCGAAGTGATCCGAATCAATTGGCCAGTCGTAGGTGAGTGACCATGAGTCGTCTTCTCGCTGGTCGGTTGGTTGACCCCATGGAAGTCCGCCGGCACATGAGTTCCACGCCGCAACCCCCACATCGGGTCGTACATCTAAAACATCGATGTCGGATGTGCCGACCTGCGCTGCGTGTGTTTCAGTTGGTCGCAACGTAGTCGTGACGCTTCGCTCGGGTGGCCAAGTCTCTTCAAATCTCCACTCTCCATTGAGCATTGCCAAGTCTGCATCTGGTTTTGTTGAGTGGCGAATGAAGACGCGGATTGGTGGCTCGGTTGCAACTGCTGCGTTGTCCAATTGCAACCAACGATTGAACCACGAAATCATTTCTGGGACGAGATCGATGTTTGGGCCAGGGTGCGAATGTGCTGGCGCACTGTGACTCCATGGTCCGATCAACAGAGATTTTTCACACTGCAGCGCTTTAAATGTGCGAAACGTGTTGTTGCGATACCCATCTGCCCAACCAGCAACGATCATCGTGGGGCATTGAATGCGCTCGTAGCCAGGTCGAAGCGAACCGTGTCGCCAATATGGCCCGTCGTGTTGTTGCTCAAGCCAAGTGAGGATCCACGGTTGAATTTCATTCAAACGCATCTGCCACTCAGACTTCCAGTTGTCGCCAAACACTGCTGGCGCAGGAGGAAGCAGATTGCATGCAGTCATGTAATGGCAATAGTCGACGAGGTCGATCGCACGCAATGCTCCGCCCATGTAATGCACATCATCGGTGTAGCGATCGTCGGTCGCATACACGGCGCAGATGGCGTGAAGCGCTGCTGGTCTTGTGCACGCAACTTGCAGCGAGTTGAAGCCCGAGTAGCTGTAGCCAAACATGCCAACACGACCGTTTGACCACGGCTGCGTTGCGAGCCAATTGATGACGTCGGTGAGGTCGTCGAGCTCGACGAGTGGGTATTCGTCAGTTGCTAAACCCTCCGAAGATCCGGTCCCTCGCACGTCAAGGCGACAAACAACAAACCCACCTTCGCTTGCAAGTCGTAAATAATCGTCCGAATGCGACGATGCAGTGAGGTCATCTTTGCGATAGGGCAATGCTTCAAGTAGTGCAGGAAAGGGCCCCGATCCCGTCGGTGGCATATAAAGATCGGCGGCAAGTTGTATGCCATCTCTGACTCTTATTGTGAGGCGAGAGAATTGCATAATCCAAATCTACAATAGAAGTCGTGTTAGAGAAATCGCTCAATCGTGCTGCCTATGTGGATAGCGACAATTGGGATATCGAAAAGCACAAGGTGTTTGCATCTAGCTGGTTCTGCATCGGTCGACATGACGAAGTTGGGTCTACTAGTGGAAGTTACAAACTTGTTGACTTGCAGGGCGAGCAGGTGCTTGTGGTGCGCGGGGCAGATTCGTCGCTGCGCGCCTTTGTCAATATGTGCCGCCATCGTGGCACAGAGTTGGTTGATTCAACAGACACGAGTGCGATTGAAGGTTGCTTCGGTGCATTGATTCGCTGCCCGTATCACAACTGGACATACAACACCGATGGTTCATTGCGTGGCACACCACATCTTGCCGACATTGATTACGAATCAAGTGGATTACTACAACTCGGCTTAGAAGTATGGGGTGGTTTCGTTTTTATCCGCCAGCACGACGGGAAAGAAACGTTGCTCGATTCGATTGGCGAAATTTCAACCCGTGTCAGCAATTATCCACTGTCCGAACTCGTGATTGGGAGGACTATCACTTACGAAGTTGCCGCCAACTGGAAAGTGCTTGAGGAAAACTACAACGAGTGCTATCACTGCGGCCCTGTGCATCCAGAGTTATGTGATCTTGTGCCGTCATTTCGTGCAGGGGGAGCATCGGACTTGAATTGGGACGATGGTGTTGCTCATCGCGAAGGTGCGTATACGTTTACTTCGTCTGGCACTACGACGCGCAAGCCATTTGCCGGTTTATCAGAAGCCGAATTGGTAAACCACAAAGGCGAGTTGGTGTACCCCAATTTGTTTCTCTCGATGTCGTGTGATCATGTCGCGGCTTTTGTGCTGTGGCCGAAGGGTCCCGCACACACGACAATTGTGTGTAACTTTTTGTTTCACCCAAGCGAAGTTGCCAATCCCGACTTTGATCCGAGCGATGCAGCAGATTTTTGGGATGTCGTCAATCTGCAAGATTGGGCGATTTGTGAGCGCGTGCAACGCGGCATGATGTCCAAATTCTTTACACAAGGATTGTTTGCACCTATGGAAACTCCGAGCCTAGATATTCGTGAGTGGTGGAAAAAGCAGATGGGTAAATAGTGAAGGTTGCAGAGTGACTCAGGTCCGAACGGTCGACCATGTCGTTGTCGGTCTCGGTGGGCTGGGTGCAGGAGCCGCATATTGGTTGGCAAAACTTGGTCAAGATGCTGGGCGGAATGAAGTCATTGTTGGATTAGAGCAATTTGAACTTGGGCACGACAAGGGTGCGAGCCACGATCATTCACGAATCATTCGCCATTCATATCACACACCCGAATATGTGAAATTGGCATCAGAGGCTTACGAGACCTGGGACGCTGTTGCCGCCGAGGCTGGCGAAGAACTTGTTGTGCGCACGGGTGGAATAGATATTTTTCCAGAAGGCTCTGTGATTCCGATCAGCGACTACACGTCGAGCCTCGAGGCGAACAATATTCCATTCGAAGTCTTGGATTCCCATGAAACGATGTCACGGTTTCCTCAGTTCACTGTGGAAAGTGGCGTTCAGGTTCTGTTTCAGAAAGACACCGGAATCGCCCCCGCAGCTAAAGGAACAGATGCACATCATCGTTTAGCGGAAGCCCGGGGTGTTGAGTTGCGAACCAATACATCTGTCAATCGCATTGAAAGTGATGGCGTTGGAGGCTTGGCGGTAGTGACGGACGATTGCACCTACCAAACTGGTTCAGTCATTCTTTGTGCCGATGGTTGGACGAATGAATTGCTTGAACCTCTTGGAGTTCACATTCCACTCGAGGTGACACGCGAGCAAGTGGTCTATTACCCAAGCACGCCTCAATCACTTTCCCAATTTTCAATTGGCTCATTCCCTGTTTGGATTTGGATGGACGATCACTCGTACTACGGGTTTCCAATTTATGGCGACATGGGTGCAGTCAAGGCCGCAGAAGATGTTGGCGGTCAACCCACGACTGCGCGCACACGCAGTTTTGATACTGACGAAGGTGCTCTTAAGCGCCTAACAGATTTTCTTGGCCACACAATCCCCGACATGCTTGGCGATGTGAAGCCACGAGTGAAGACATGTCTGTACACGCTCACTCGAGACCGAGACTTTGTGCTCGATACCGTGCCGGGGCATCCTGGGCTACAAGTGGGCCTCGGTTCTGCTCATGGTTTCAAGTTTGCATCCTGGTTTGGACGGGCACTTGCTGAACGTGCCGTGTTTGGTACTACACGAAGCAATATTGCGCCATTTCGATTTGATAGGCCCGCGATCACTGATCCGAGTTATAAAGCCAACTACATGCAGTAGTGGGTATATCTGATACAACTATGCGATGCCTGATTACCTGAGCGCGTACGCAGAATCGCAACCCAACAAACTTGCAGTCATTGACGACAGGCCAAATGGTTCGATACGAACGCTGAACTGGAAACAACTGAACGAGGAATCGAATCGACTCGCGCATGTGTTGATTGAAACCGGCAATGCACAGCCCGGCAACAAAGTGTTGTGGTGCGGACAAAACTCAATTGGTGTAGTTGTGATGATCGGCGCGGCGCGCAAACTTGGTGTGACTGCAGTGCCACTGAACTATCGCTTGTCGGACGACGAGTCGGCTTACGTAACTGATCACTGTGACGCGACTGTTGTTTATGTAGATGCCGATAATGCGGCGACGTTTGAGCGCATTCGGTCGCAAATTCCGAAAGTTAAAACAATCTTGGTATACGACGGCAAGGCATTGGATGGAATGTTGAGCGCAGATGAGTTGATGGCTGCTGCATCAACTGATGAGCCAATGATTTCGGACGATCGCGCACCTGGTGCGACGATGATCTACACATCGGGAACGACCGGTAAGCCCAAAGGTGCACTGCGCACATCGCCCGCAAACATGGAGCAGGGTATTGCGTTAATCGGTCTGCTTGGGTCGCAAGCAAGCGACGTGTATTTGACGACAGGACCGATTTATCACAGTGGTCCCGGCGGATTTATGGCAACTGGGTTGGCGATGGGTCAGACAGTTGTTGTGCAGCGCAAGTTTGATCCGCTCGATTGGTTGCGACTTGTCGACAAGTACAAAGTGACGAGCACCTTTAGCGCACCGACCCCAATACGCATGGTGTGCAATTTGTCTGCAGATGTCAAAGCAAAATACGACGTGACGTCGATGAAGCGCATGGTTGCAAATGCCGCGCCGTGGAGCATGACGCTGAAGCACATGTATCTCGAGTCGTTTCCCCACGACTCGTTGTATGAGATTTATGGTTCAACCGAATTGGGAGTGAACTGTGTGTTGTTGCCGGAAGATCAACTGCGCAAGCCCGGTTCGTGCGGCAAACCATCACCGTTGGTGGACATCAAATTGTTTGATGACGACGGCAACGAAGTAACCGGAATTGGTTCAGAACATACGGGCGAATTGTTTGTCAGCAGCCCTTCAGTGTTTGCCGACTATTACAAGCAGCACGACAAATACATGGCAGATCAGAAGCACGGCTACCAAACGGTGGGTGATATCGCGTACCGCGACTCTGATGGCTTCATCTATATCTGTGATCGCAAGAAAGACATGATTATCTCGGCTGGCATGAACATTTACCCTGCCGAGATTGAGGGCGTGCTTGAAAATCATCCAGACATTTACGAGGCTGCGGTCTTTGGGATACCCAATGAAGAGTGGGGCGAGACGGTACACGCAGTTGTTGTCAAGCGACCTGGCTCCACTCTGACCGAAGATCAAATCAATACGCATGCGCGAGAGTTTTTGGCAAGTTACAAAGTGCCTCGCTCGCTGTCGTGGAGTGACGAGTTACCAAAGACAGGTTCGGGCAAGATCTTGAAGCGTGATCTGCGCGCGCCGTATTGGGCGGGTCGCGCTTCGCAGGTGTAACTAACGCTGCGTCGACTTGGCGAGAGTGTTGATCGCTGGTCGCAAGATCATCGAGTAGCTATCGACAACCGATTCGCGATTCTGCTGATCTTTGATTGCTTGTGCATCGTTGCTTGCCGCCATAAATGCGGCACGGCTTGGGTATTCATGAAAACGGATCTGGTCCCAGTTGCGGCCGTCACCCATGATGGTGCCTTCAACTTTGAACCAACCCGTGATGCGCGCTCCGTGTGCAACGGCGGCTGCACCTTCGGCGTCGTGATACGAAGACAGTGTTGGGTGGTCAACTCCGTCGGCGAATTTGAGTGTGTGCATCACAATGATTGCGCCATCGGTTGGCGTTGATGGAAACGGAACTGCATCGAGCGAAGGCGCGTCGGCAGGCAACTCTGGAGTAGGCATTGGATGTGAGCCGATCACGAATGTCTGCTGCATGCCGGCTTCCTTGTGTGCATGCAACTCTTGAAAGTCTGGCATCGATTGCATCTCGATGATTGATGCACTCTTGGGGTACTTCACGATGCCGATGCGATCCCATATTGGTTCGTCGCCAGTGAGTTGGGTTTCGACTGTTGCAAGAAATACTGGATGGGCACCAAGCTTGCGTAGTGGTCCGAGCGGCGCATAAAGGTCGTCGGCTTCAAGACCACTGATATCGCTCTGGCGACCATCTGCGTAGTCGGCCTTCTCGCGATACTTCATCAAGTTGACCATCCATACCGGGCCGTCGTCTTCTGGCTTACAAAAAGCCAGCTTCATTCCGTATTCCTTGTTGAGGCGGCCGTAACGAGGACGATCTAATGCGCTCATGAATTACAAATCTACTCGTGAAGTGGTTTGGCCAAACGAAGCGAAGCGAGTTTGTCTGGCTCTGTCAGGCCTTTGAGGGCTATCTCAAAGTCGGGAAGTGCATAGACCTCGCCGTCGTCGGTGATCATGATGTAGCGGTCGAACTGCGCCAGGAATGAGCGATCGTGACTCACGGCGACAACTGTGCCCTCGAAGCCGTCGAGAGCATGCTCGAGCGCTTCGGACGATTCGATGTCGAGGTTGTCGGTTGGTTCGTCGAGCAACAATACGTTGTGGCCTTCGATTTCGAGACGCAGAATTTCGAGGCGCGCCTTTTGGCCACCAGATAATGTGTCAAACTTTTGGCGAGCATTGTTGACCAGGCCGTAACGTGCGAGAGTTTTCATTGCACGTTCTTCTTCTGAAATACGGTCGAGCACAATGGCCAAACACTCGCGACCGACAAAGTCTGGGCGGTTGTTGATTTGCGTAAACACACCCACAGATGTGCGCGGACCGAACGTGATCTTGCCGGTGTCAGGCTCGTTTTGTCCACTCAGCACTTTCAGCAGGTGAGTCTTGCCAGTGCCGTTTGGACCAATGAGTGCAACGCGTTCGCCGTGATGGATCTCTTCGGAAAACGGCTTGAAGAGTTTTGTGATAGAGACGCTTTCGAGTTTTGCAACGCGCCGCGCGGCATCTGCTCCGCGCAGTCGCACATAAATCTGTTGATCAGCAACTGGGGGAGGTGGTGGGCCTGCTGCAACAAACTTTTCCCAGCGGGTTTCTGCGCCGTTGGCCTTTGTCGCGTTCTTGAAATTTTGTGCCGCCCGCTGCTTCATGATTTTCATGTGTTGAAACAATCGTCGCTCTTCGTCATTCCAGCGCTTGAGGTCGTCACCGAGGAGCGCCTGACGTTTTTCGCGTGCTTCGGGGAAAGTTACGTATGAGCCACCGTGCACCCAGCAACCGGAGCCCTCGATGACAACAATCTTTGTTGCACATCGCTCAAGCAATGTGCGGTCGTGACTGACCATCAAGATGGTTGAGCGACAAACCTTGATCTGCTCCTCGAGCCATGCCCGGGTGGGAATGTCGAGGTAGTTGTCTGGTTCGTCAAGCAACAGCACGTCAGCGCCAGAGGTGAGTAGTAGGTCGAGAACTAAGCGCTTACGTTCGCCGCCAGAGAGTTCGGACACAAGTCGTGTTGATACATCATCAATTTGTGACTTGACGCTGCGCTGTGCAGATGCCTGCCATTTGGTTTCGAGTTCATATCCACCTAAATCACCCCAGTCGGAGAGTGCGGTGGCATAGCCCATGCCAGCATTGATGTCAGCGTCGGTGCCGTCGGCCAACGCTTTTTCTGCAGCGACAAGTGCACGACCGGCGGTGCGCAGTGCGGCAGGTGCAACTTCGATCAACATCTCACGCAGGGTGTCATCAGGTCGAGACATACCTACGTCTTGTGTCATGTTGAGCATGGTGCCGCCAAGAGAAAACTCGCCACCATCTGCTTCGATTTGTGCAGACAAGATGCGCAGGATTGTGCTTTTGCCTACGCCATTGGCGCCGACAATTGCAGCGTGCTCGCCGGGTGAAACCTTGAAACTCACATCAAAAAATAATTGGTCTGATCCTGGTGGTCCATATTCCAATTCGGAGACAATGATGCTGCTCATCGCATGCAGTCTGTCTGAAGTTTTTGTCAATTACGCTGAAAGATAGTGATTAAAACAAAAGAAAAATTCGCGATAAATAAATCTGCATTTCCATTGTTACAGGCAACCAATGCAGTTTCAGGATTCGCTAATGGTGTTGTATTGATAGCGATTCCATGGCTTGTACTTGACCTCACTGGGTCGGCTGCAAAAGCTGGACTTTTGGCTGCACTTTCAAGTATCCCCGGAATCTTTGTGTCGCCAATTGTCGGTGGATTAATCGACCGGTTTGGGCGTCGAGCGATCTCAATGTTTTCAGACATGATGTCGATGATCTCGGTATTGCTGTTTTTGCTGATCAATTGGGTGGGCGACCTGACGTACCTGTGGATCTTGGTGATCGCTGTGCTTGGTGCATGCTTTGACCCCGCTGGCTACACGGCGCGCAAGGCGTTGATTCCGAATGCTGCAAGTGCATCGGGCGTAGATGTCGACACCGCAAACGGTCGACACGAGGGAATTTTTGCAATCGGTTGGATGGTGGGTCCAGCAATTGGCGCCGCGTGTATCGAATTCAGTGGACCAATACTGGCTTTTGGAATTACGGCATTCATGTTTGCTCTTGCCACACTGTTTGTCTCGCTGATGAGGGTTGACGATGCTCATGGCAAAACAATTGCCCACCACGAAGATGGACACGAGCGCTTTGCCGATTCACTCAAGAGTGGTTTGCGTGTGCTGACACAAGACAAGCCACTACTTTCTCTGACGATCGCATTCTTTTTGCTCTCGGCAATGTATATGCCGATTGATACCGTCATCTTTCCGACGTACTTCGAGTCGATCGACAATCCACGCGCACTTGGCGCACTCTTTGCAAGCCTTGCTGCTGGCATGGTCATCGGTTCGTTTTCGTATGGCAAACTTGCTGCACGTTTTTCAACCAAGTCACTGTTGCGACTGGTGGTGCTGATCTCGAGTCTTGCGCTTTTTCCGATGTCGTTACTGCCATCAACATGGTTGTTTGTGGTGCTTGGGTTTTTTGCTGGATTGTCTTGGGGGCCGTTTAATCCGTTGTGGAACACCGTGGTGCAAACACGGGTGCAGCCAGAGTTGCAGGGTCGCGTATACGGGTTGCAGATGTCGTTGCTGTATGCGGGGCCACCACTCGGGCAGTTGATCGTTGGTGCAAGTGTCGATCATTTCGGATTACAGCCAACATTTGTTGTGTTGATGTCAATTTTTGCAGCAACCGGAGTGTTGATCGCTTCGTTGCCCGTGTTCCGCGGGCTCTAAAGTATTTGTTATGCCACTACATCCGCAAGCCCAAGCAGTTGCCGATTTCTATGCCGCAATGCGGACCACACCATTTGAAGAATTGTCACCCGACGACGCGCGAGCCGTGTACAACGCCGGACAAATTCCGAGCGAAGAAGTGGTATTTGAGATTCGCGATATTGATGCAGGCGGCATTCCATGCAGGCTCTATCGACCTTCGTCGGACTCCAACCTTGGTCTTCTCGTGTTTTTCCACGGTGGAGGCTGGGTGATTGGTGACCTCAATTCGCACGACGGTGTTTGTCGCTCGTTGGCTAACAGGTCTGGTCACGCAGTTCTCGCTGTTGACTATCGCTTGGCTCCAGAACACAAGTTTCCATCAGCATTTGATGATTGCGCTGCGGCTCTTCGCTGGGCGCACGACCACGCTGCATCACTCGGTGTTGATAAGGCACGAATTGCCGTGGGCGGCGACTCGGCCGGTGGAAACCTGGCTGCTGCTGTTGCCTTGGCAGAAGTTGTTCCACTCAAATTTCAACTGTTGATCTACCCGGCAGTTGATTTAGCAATGAATTCGCCATCGTTTGATGAGAATGCGACAGCACCGATTCTCACAAAATCAGTAATGGCGTGGTTTGTTAATCACTACATTCGGAGCAGTGCTGACCACAAAAATATTCAAGCATCACCGATTATGGCTGAGGATAGTTTGCTCAAGCGCATGCCTCCCGCGCTTGTAATTACTGCACAGTTTGATCCGTTGCGTGATGAAGGTGAGGCTTACGGGAAGCGACTTGTAGAAAATGGTGTGAACTGCACGATCACTCGCTACAACGGAGCGTTCCACGGTTTCTTCAACATGATTACGTTGCTGGATGACGCACAGTCGGCACATGCGCAAGCGTCGACGCTACTGAAAAAATATCTGGTTTAACGATTTATTCGTTGCCCTGAACTCTGTCGAGTTGTGGTGCGTCAGCATCGAGTAGTGCAAGTACATCACCTGGCGTGATGGCCGTGCAGAATTCGCCGTGCAAGTTGGCAACAGTCATGTCGTGCACGAGTTCAGCGTCGTAGTCGGCACCGTCAAGACCAATGCGATTGGTCGTAGCGCAACAGTCGGGAACAAGATATGTATCAAAACCGAGATTTCCGGCCATGCGTGTGGTTGTCTCGATGCACATGTTGGTAAAAAATCCAACAATCACGAGTCGTTTGATGCCTTTGCGGCGCAACTGAATCTCGAGATCGGTGCCGATGAAGCCACTGTTGACATCTTTTTCAACAACAATGTCGGTTGGTTGTATTTCAAAGCCCTCTTTTTGCGCACCTGTAGGGAGTGAAAACTTGAGTGGGGAGACTGCTTCGCGAGAGTCGTGTCGTGTGTAGGCAACGGTGAGGCCATGTTGGCGAAACGCGGCGAGCAAACGCAACATGTACGACTCTGCGTCGTGGTTGTTACGGCGACCAGTCGGCCCGCCCCAATGCTCGAGCACATCAACACCCTTTTGAACATCAACGAGAAGTAATGCTGTGTCGCTGGAAAACTGTTTGATCACTCCAATGAGCATAGTCATTGGTTTTGGGTGAGATGCCGTAGGTTGTTGTTATGTGGCATGCCATCTTTGATCTTCACCCATCAGTACTTGAAAAAGTGGTGAGACCACTCATCATCTACGGGTTCTTACTCATCGCCTTACGACTTGGGGGCCATCGCGAGCTTGGTCAAAGTAACGCTCTGCAGTTTGTATTACTGCTTTCGATCGCGAACGCGGTTCAGAATGGCATTATCGGAGTGGATGACTCGATTACTGGTGCGTTAATTGGTGCAATCACATTGTTCATTGCGAATGGGATTGTAGAACTCATTGCCAGTAGAAATCGTTGGTTCCATCAGATTGTTATTGGGCAATCAATTGTTTTGGTGTCCAATGGAAAAGTAAATTTGCGACTGCTTAAACGTCAACGATTAAGTGAAGATGATTTAGTTTCGGCAGCACAAGGGGCAAACTCGATACACGACATTGATCGTGCGGTTATAACCGTCAATGGCGAAATTGTTGTGACCTTGCATAAGGATTTCGAATTGAGTGAGCAAATAAAAGCCCTCAATTTGCGAATAGATAAGTTGCTTGCAGTTAAGCCTTAAGTGGGGTGTGTCGCTTCTCGAAAATACGGATTAACACAAATGACGTGATTGTGATTGGGCCGATGAAGAGAACGAATGATGCAAAGCGTCCAACGTTTGGTTCTCGGAACGATAGATAGATCATCGAGACCATCCAAATAGTTGAAGCGATGACGTTGGGGATACGGAATCGCTTGACCTTGATGGTGTGTGGAAACTCGACCTTGCTGAGTGTGAGCCACGAGATTGCCAGGGTGATCACTACGTTGAGTGTCGTGTTGTTTTCAAGCAGCCAAAGCGTAGGGATGACGAGATTCCAGGCTGCAGGAAAACCAGAAAACCAGTGATCATCAGACTCACCTTTTGTCTGACTAAACCACATTGCAGATGACCCAAGCACTGCAGCGATAGCAAGCTGGCCAGAAAGTCCGTGAGTGACTACACCGAACTGCCACATAAATGCGCAGGGAACAAGCACGCAGGTCACATAATCGATTACGAGATCAAGAATGAATCCGTCAAATCGGGGAGCGAGTGAAGCGGTCATCCATTTGCGGGCGATTGGGCCATCAATGCCGTCAATGGCAACAGCAATCATCATCCAAACGATTGCGCTCGTGGGTGATTTGTCAAGAACGGAGACCAAGGATGCCATGCCCGCAAAAATGCCTGTGACCGTGAGAATATGGATCATGAGATTGAGGCGTGTTTCGGTGGTTTTGAGTGATGACACGCGAACAACACTACTCTGCAACGTGAAATGATGACCGTTCAACGTCGAAAATTGTTTTCTTATGTATGGCTCGTGGCCGTGATGCTGTGGTGTGGAATCCGTATTGGTGCAGTGGGCGTATGGCTTTCGCAGTATGGCGTGAACACTTCGATTTTTGCGATTGTAGAAATTGTGTCATCAGTTATTTATGGTGTCGCATCAGCGAGAACCGTGCTTTCACTTGTTGACAAGCGCCGCAGAAATGCATTGCTCTGGGGCATTGCATCTGCAGTCTCGTATTTGGCACCAGATGTCTATGTGTTTTCGGCTGGACAATCATTGCCGTTGATGTCGTATGTGGTGATCATCACCTTGATTGTTCTGCTCGGAAGTGTGGGAATCATTGATGCGCGACGCCGCTATGTCCAGTTTTCAAAAAACAAAACTGACGGCAATTGATGACCAAGGTTTATGTCGCTATTTGCGACGTGAGTCTCGTGCTGCCGGCATCCAGTTTTCACCAGCGGTTGCATCAATGCGTGCCAAAAACTTGTGGCCGATTGGCTCGATCAGCTCAACAAAGTCGAGAGTATGTTGCTCGCCAAGGTGACGCCATGCTTTTTCGCACAATTCGTTCGTGGTGTCTTCGATCTGCGCTCTAAAAGCAAGTCCGGCATCATTGATGCGTCCGTCACCGACAAAGCCTCGGGCATCGAGTGCGGCCCAAGCTTCATCAAGTTGGGCATCGTCGGCACCGCGACTGCGCGGAATCCAGTCGCCGGGATAACCAAGATATGCATCGTGTAATAGTCCGGCTTGCACGCCGCTCACATCGTGGCTTGCAAGTACTGCAAAGTGTGTGTCACCACGCCACTCGCGAATGCAATTGACAGCAAGCCAAGCAGACAGAACAGGGTTGTTTTCGCAGCGGGGCCACGCGCGATGTGCCGCATACAGAACTCGACCACCGAGGGGCAGCGAGTCGGCGGCATCCCAAAGTGGCAGAGCCAACTTTCCAAGTTGCTCGAGTATCTCAGGTGCGTATTCGTGCAATCCACGATCAACTGCTTCGTTGCGGATGCGGTAAGCGTCTTCAAACGTGGTGTGCTGGCGAGCAACATCGAGACACACGTCAATGAACTCTTTGCGAATCGAGTAGAACGCCGCCGTGACAGCATTGTTGCCAACCGAGGCAAGCGGGGCAGAGCGCGTGGTGATGTAATAACCCAAGCCGTTTGGCACGCCGAGCGCAGTGAAGCGCGCAATCGCATCTGGGTCCCAGTAAATCCAACCGATGAGTCGGTGCGACGCAAGCGATGCTCTGGCACTGAGGTCACGCCAATTTGTCATGCGCAAACGGTATCAGTCATGCAAGAATTGCAAACAACTGTGAGTACCCCAAGTTTGTTTTCTGATGCACAAGAGCTGCTTCCTTTTGATGGCAGTGCTGTGTTGTATCCACGATTCTTTGATGTCGACTTTGCTCATGGTGCATTCGAAGAATTGAAAACTGCGACGCCGTGGGAGCAGCCGGAGATGATTATGTTTGGTCATAAGCATGCTCAGGCTGGGCTCTCTACATGGTTTACCGACACTGGAATTTCGTACCAGTATTCGGGGATCGTGCGTGAAGCACGCCCGATGACGCCACTGCTCGCGAAGATCGGTGCAATGTGCACCGCGCACACCGGCGCTCAATTCAACTCGGTTCTCGTCAACTTGTACCGAGATGGCCAAGACAGTGTGAGTTGGCACTCAGACAATGAAGCAGTTAATGGCAAGGAGCCCACAATTGTGTCGGTAAGTCTCGGCGCAACACGTCGATTTGATCTGCGACACAAAGAGACAAAAGAAATGGTTCGGGCAGATCTTGAAGACGGGTCACTGTTGGTGATGTCGGGCCTCTCGCAGCACTGTTGGGTTCATCAGATTGCAAAAACGAAAACACCAGTCGGCCCGAGAATCAATCTCACGTTCCGACTGGTGCAAGCGTAAATATTTGTCCTAGATCAGTTTCTTTTCACCTTTTGAAGAAAAAGCGTGGATGAAACCAGCAATGCTGGCAAGCAACATCACGAGTGCTCCAAGGAAGCTCAACATTCCAGCAAGTGCGGCTTTTTCACCGAAGATGCTAAAGCCGTATGAAGTGAGCAAGAGCCCGCGAAGTGTTTCGCCCTTGAACATGGTCTCGCGTTGTCCAGTGATTTTGTCGAGGTCAGCTTTTAGTTCAGCCACATTGCTTGCATTGGCAGCCGTTGCATCAGCAAGTGCGGTCTTTGCCTTGGTCTGGATGGCACCAATTGTCGCGTATGTTTCGCCACCACCAATTCCTTTGAGGTGCATGCCTATGTAGTCGTTGGCGTAGCACTCGGCCTTTTTACCGGAGTCAAGTGGTGTTCCTGCGTTTTCGATAAGGCAATTCGATGTTTTTTCTTCGTCAGAGAGAAACTCGGCAGCAGTGAAGCTGATTTTCTGCTCTGCAAGTTGGTCGTGGACGTATGAGTCTGCGAAATCGGCGTTGGTCTTAAAGACAAAGCCGAGAAGCACCAGCAAGATAGCTACTGCTATCCCGCCTGCACTGAAGATCATGTCAAGTGTTCTGCGTTTCATTATGTTTGTCGCTCGAATTGTTGGGAGTTATCAAGCGACGATCACCTCCTAGGCATAAGAGTAGGAGTGCATTACAGAATGAACTGAAAAAACGAATGTCAACTAATTCACAGATGGTGTTATGCACACCTAATTGTTATGTGTACCTAACTTGTCCCTAGCGTGTTAGCTGTTTAGCGAGTTGAGTGTGCGTGATGCACGCGCTGTGCTGCATCAACATGCTCAACAGTAAGTCCGCAGCATCCACCTAAAACCTGCGCACCGAGCGATGTCCACTCTTCGAAAAATGTTTCAAGGCGCGTTGGCTCAATCACGTCGACAAATCTCCAGTCGGGCATTTCAAAATATCCACCATCTGGATAAGCAGACAAAGGACCCGAGAACGTTTTGCGAATGGTCTTAAGCGACTCGCTAACGATTTCGGCACTGGTGTGCATCACACCTGCCACATCCACACCTGTTTTTGGAATGAACTTCGTGATTTCTTCTAGTGGCAAATCATCAAAAGCATGAAATGCAACGACGCGGCCGTCTGCGGTGCGCCTTGCACTCAGGCCAAACCAAACGGGCAGTCCAGTTGCTAGTGCTGCTTCCAACACAAGTGGCACACGAGTCGGTTCGTACATCATTTCGAGCATGATGTGGTCAACTCCCGCTTTCTTCAAAACTTGTGCAAGCTCATGAAAGGCATCAGAAATTTGGTTGAGCGGAGGTGTCTTGGCTTGGTCGACAACTGCAGTGCCTTGCGCAACAGGAACCATGTGAGAGAGCGAGCCAGCAACAACAACTTTGCGACCTGCAGGCGCCAAGTCGCGTGCACGAAGTGCCGCCTCCACAGCGATGGTATTGATTTCCTCCACACGATCACCGAAGCCTGCTCCGGTGAGCATGAGGCGTGACGATGCATACGTGTTAGCGGTGATTACGTCGGCGCCAGCATTGATGTAGTCGAGATGGATATCAGTGAGTAATTGACTATTGGTAAGCGATGCAGGCCCGCACCAAGCAGCGGTGTCCATTTGCGCTCCACGTCGTTGCAACTCTGTTCCTGTGCCACCGTCTAGAACAATGATGTCTTTGGCGTCTAGGCGTTGCTTTATGTGTTGATAATTCATAGATGTCAACAATAACGGTGAGTCGCTTGAATGTTCTCCTCGGAATTGGCCCTGTTGTTATGAGCTGGTTGGCGCTACGGCTGTACCAGCCACAACACCGAGCAACACAAAAACAGTGCCAGCCACGTATCGCTGTACGAATGGAAGCGATCGACCAGTAAGTAATCGTGTACGTAACGCACTTGCGGTGAGTGCATACATTGCGTCGGTGATGCAACCAATCAATACAAACGTTGAGCCCAGAATCAGTGACTGCAGGGCTGGTGAACCGCGGCCTGTATCAATAAATTGCGGCAAGAACGACAAGAAGAACAATGCAACTTTTGGATTAAAAATATTGACGACTATGCCTTGTGTGAATGACCTGCGCAATGTCACCGCTGCTGAAGTGTCAGAAAATACTGCTGGTTTTCTCAGAAGTGTGCGTAATCCGATGAAAACCAAATAGCCGGCTCCGATCCATTTGACTGCCGTAAAAGCTGCTTGCGAAGCAGCGATGACGGCGGAGAGTCCGGCCGTGGCTGCCACGACATGGAAAAAATTGCCTATCTCGAGTCCGGCCACAGCAGATAATGCGACACTTCTGCCATCTGAAACGCTGCGATTAATGATGTACAGCACGGCTGGTCCAGGAATAACCAGTAATGCCAACGATGCCGCGGCAAAGGCGAGAAGTGAATCTATAGATGGAATACCTAGACGATAGAGGGTTGACCCATGCAAAGGCCGAGTGATTGGGTTATGTTAGGTACGGCTAATTTGAACTGATCGGGGGATCATCATGAAGCGTTCAATTCTTAAGGTCGTTCCAATCGCGCTGTTCTTGATAGTCGCTACAGCGGGCTGTGCCGCAGACAGCAACGATGCATCAAGTGGCGGCAACGCAATCAACAATGCTGCAGCCCCGCAGTCGAGTGGCAACTCAAACATCATTGTTGGAAACGAAAAAGAATGGGCGATTGAGATTGATCATGCTGAGGCCAAGGCGGGTTACGTCACGTTCGTTGTTTCCAATATCGGCACAATTGGCCATGAGTTCTTGGTGGTGAAGACCGACATTGAAGATGGCAAAATCGCACTTGCAGGCGACCATTTCGAAGAGCCAAGCCCAGGATTAGAAGTGATTGACGAAATTGGTGAATACAAGGTTGGCGAAACACATTCGTTGACGCTTAATCTCGATGCTGGCAACTACCAACTGGTTTGCAACCTTCCGGCACACTATGGCGCCGGGATGCACATTTCGTTCAAGGTTGCATAGGCGAAACCAGATCCCCAACTCTTACGGGCTGGGCGCGATTCATTAGTCTGTAGAACATGAGAGTTTCTGTAATTGACGATGCATGCCATGGACACCAAATGTGCGCGATAGCAGCACCGGAAGTGTTTGGAAGTGACGAGATGGGTAATGCCATTGTGCTCATAGACGGTGATATCCCTGCAGAGTTGCAGGCCAAAACTCGACGAGCAGAATCAAATTGTCCAGAACGCGCAATCGTTATCACTGATTAGTTGAAGTTCACAAATAACTGGGGGGTTATTTCATGACTGAAGTTCGCAAACCTGTAGAAGATCTGCTGACCGACTACGACATATTTGAGCCAGAGTTTGTCAAAGATCCGTATCCAAGTTTTTCCGAAATACGCGAATCGAAATGCCCGATTGCGCGCACCGAGCGTTATGAAGGTTCGTGGTTGCCAACTCGCTACGAAGATGTTGTTGCCATTGCGCAGGAGTATGAGACCTTTACTTCTCGCGGCATTTTGGTGGTGCCGCCATTTCCCGGACAGGGCGAGGGTGCATACGGCGGCGTTACAGCTCCACCAATCACTTCTGATCCACCAGATCATCACTGGCATCGACGACTCATCTTGCCAGTGTTTTCTCCGCAGTCAGTTGCAAAGTTTGAGCAGGGAACGCGCGACTTGTGCAACAAACTGATTGATGAAGTGATTGATAAAGGTACTGCCGACGCGGCGGCTGATTATGCGCAACACATTCCTGTGCGCGTGATCGCAACTTTGCTCGGCGTGCCACTCGAGATGGAATCTGACTTCACTGCGTGGGTGCGTGCGGCACTTGAAAACATCTTGGATGCAGAAGGACGTAAATGGGCTCGCAAGAACATCATTGAGTTCTTTTTGGCGCAAGTTGCAGAGCGCAAACAGAATCCTCGCGAAGACGACTTCATTACCGAGTTGATGAACACCGAAGTTGAAGGCAAGGTTGTGCCTATTGAGTACGTGCTTGGAGTATGCAACTTGATGCTCGTTGCCGGTGTTGACACCACGTGGTCTGCAATTGGTTCATGCATGTGGCACATGGCCCAGCATCCAGAGCACCGCAAACAATTGCGCGACAATCCAGAATTGTGGCCAACAGCTATTGAAGAGTTATTGCGTATGTACGCGCCAGTAACGATGGCTCGCATTGTTGATCACGACGTTGAGTTTCAAGGTTGCCCGATGAAAGCGGGGGATCGAGTGTTGATGGCTTTCCCAGCCGCAAACCGTGATCCACGACAATTTGAAAACCCTGACGAAGTGATTTTGGATCGAGAGCACAATCGCCACGTTGCATTTGGTTCCGGCATTCATCGTTGTGCCGGTAGCAACTTGGCGCGACTAGAAGTGCGCGTTGCGCTGCAGACGTGGCTCGAGAGAATTCCCGAATTTGAACTCGTTGACAAAACCGACGTGACATGGGCGGGTGGCCAGGTGCACGGCCCGCGCAAGTGTTTAGTGAAGTTCTAGCTAGTTTTTGCCTTCAACATTTATCTTTGGCAAGACACGGTTCATCCACGCTGGAATCCACCAGTTTCGATCACCTAAGAGTTCCATTGTTGCTGGCACTAACACCATACGCACGATCGTTGCGTCAATGAGTACAGCAACTGCAAGACCAAGACCGAACAGTTTGAGGTTGCGGTCGTAGCCAAGCACGAATGCCGAGAACACGAAGACCATGATCAGTGCAGCTGCGGTAATCACTCGAGCGGTTGCCGCAAGTCCATCGGCTACTGCCGAAGCGTTGTCGCCGGTGCGGTCATATTCTTCTTTCACTCGTGAGAGCAAAAACACTTCGTAGTCCATAGATAAACCGAAGACAATTGCAAACAGCATCATTGGCGCCCATGACTCAATTGGGCCGGCTTTGCCGATTCCGATGAGCGAGATGCCCCAGCCCCACTGGAAGATTGCAACGATGACACCGTATGCAGCACCGATTGAAAGCAAGTTCATGATCACTGCTTTGAGCGGCACGAGCACACTGCGAAACACCGACATGAGCAGCAAGAATGAGAGCGAAAGCACACCGATGAAGAGGTATGGCATGCGACTACCGATGGCGGTTGCAAAGTCTGCGCCAGCAGCTGTGAAGCCACCGACCTTTGCGTCGACACCAGTTGGCGGAATGACGTCGCTGCGCAAGAACTTGACGAGATCGTATGTGGCAGCGTCTTGCGGGGCGGTTGTTGGGTACGCAATAACAAGTGAGAGCGACCCGTCGGCTGAAGCAGGTGTGCTTTGTGCAAATGCGATTCCTTCAGTTGACTGCAGCGTGCCTACGAAAGTTGCAAGTGCATCTGGGTTTGCTGCGGTGTCACCCTGCACGGTGATGAACAGTGGGCCGTTGAAGCCAGGACCAAAACCATCGGCCAGCATGTCGAATGCCTTGCGCACTGTCGTATTACTTGGCGCGTTGCCGTTGTCGCCAAAGCCGAGGCGAATCGAAGCAAGTGGTGATGCAAGGAGCAACAAAATAGCCGTTGCACTTAAGGCTGCTGTCCATGGTCGACGCTGAATAAAGCGACTCCAGCGATACCAGAACGTAAGTTCTTTTGCTTTGGCAACTCTGTGTGGAATTGGCTTACGCAACGATTTCACAATGAAGCTCAATGCATTAATTGCAACTGTCAATACCAATCCGACCAAAAATACGGGGAACGAGCCAGAAACGACAGCGATGAAAGCAGAGAGGATAAAGACGACAAGCGAAATCATGGCTGCTCGGGTGGTTACACCAATGCGGTGTTTGACAACTGCAAGCAAGGCAGGAAGGAATGTGATCGATGCGACGATCATGAGTAACACGCCAATCACCGCACCAATTGCGAGTCCACGCGCGAATGCGAGTCCCATCAAAAACAGCCCCAGTAACGAGATAATCACGGTGATGCCGGCAAAAATAACAGCGCGACCAGAAGTATTTACTGCATCAACGACTGCGTCTTCGACGCTGAGTCCGTTATCAAGACCTTCTCGGTAGCGCGTAACTATGAAGAGTGCGTAGTCAATACCTACTCCGAGTCCAATCATTGCTACGAGCGATGTAGTGAAGTCGGGCATGCCAACAACGTGACTAAGAATTGTTACGAGTGAAGTGCCGGCACCAAGGCCGAGCAGTGCAGTGCCGATTGGGAGACCCATCGCGAGCACTGATCCAAATGCAAGAACAAGAATGATCACCGCTGCGAGCAATCCGTACACTTCGCTGGCTGGCATTTCGAAGCCTGCAAAAATTTCGCCACCGTATTCAATTTGCAAACCTTTGATGTTGACAGAGTCGCCGATGTCTTGAATATCGGTACCAAGTTTCATCAGTTCTGTTTGCGAACGCAAAGTGACATCAACTGATGCGAATGCTGTTGTGCCAGATTGGTTGATCTTTCCTGGTGCGTCGTATGGGCTCGAAATAGAGACGCCGGGAATCTGTGCAACCTTGGCAAACATGTCGGTCATTGCAGATTTTGTTTCGTCGGTGACTACGCCAGATGGTGAAGTGAAAACAATTTGTCCACCAAAACCAGCGAGATCAGGGCTACTGGCCTTGAGTAGTTCGCGAACGTCATTCGATTCGCTCTTTGGAAGCTCAAATTGCGTCGCAAAGTTTGGTCCAACCGAATTCGAGATTGCACCCAAAGCGATGACGAGTAAGAGCCATAAACCGATCATCATTCGACGGTGACGAACGGAAAAACGGGCAAGACGAATCAACATGTGGGGATTCTTTCGGGGGTGATGCAAGCTGGCCTTGCGTATGAACTTCTTAGAGGTTAGTCAGGCATACCTATTCTGACGGGCCACAAACCCGTGGCATTGTTCACTAGCAATTGAAAGCAAGAAAGTTATTTGCGCCACGAGACATCGGTGGGCCACTCGCCAATACCACCATTCTCTACCAGCATTCCTGAAAGTTCACGATTGGTACGGCGCGATCTCCAGACCAACATATCTTGTGCCATCGCCAGTGTTGTTGCAGGGTCATTGAGATATGTTCGCCAGGTCTTGTCGGCTGCGAGGTCAAACGACAACGATGAACCGTTGCCAAATTGCACGTATGCGCGATCGTCATAGCAACGGGTGGCGAGATGCTGTTGCTCAAGTCGCTGATCCCACGGCCAATCGCGCTTGCCCATGCGAATAAACACTGATCGCCAGTCGTATTCGTATGTCGCTGCGTCGCGCCAGATTGACGGAGTCGTGCCAGTGAGGAATGGTGTGAGGGGAAGTCCATCGCATTGCAACGGAACAGGTTGTTTGAGTGCATCGGCAATTGTCGGAAGTATGTCGATATTTTCTGTGAACCTATCGACAACAGTTCCATGCTGTTGTGCATTGCGTGGGTCACGAACGAGTCCGAGAATGTGATAACTCTGCGGGAAAAAGCCGAGTTTTTCTTTGAGGCCGTGATCACCAAGTTGCTCGCCGTGGTCGGCCGTGATGATGATCATGGTGTTTTCCCACATGCCCAACTCGGCAAGTTTGTCCCACACGCGACCGAGTTGTTCATCAACATCACTGATCATTCCGTAATACTGCGCACGCATGTGTCGCTTTCCCGCGTCGTCTAGCGGCGCAGACGCATCGGGAAGTTGCAAAAACATTTCGTGCGAAGGATGTAGGTCGTCACCGTGTGGAATTGGAAGTTCAACATCGGCAGGGTCGTATGCAGTTGACCATTTACCTGCAGCAGCGTAAGGCGGGTGTGGTCGCAAGTAACTCGCGTGTGCAAACCAAGGACCATTTTGCTGGTCAAGCCATGTGAGCAAGTGGTCGGTAAGAAATGCAGAGATGCCAAACTCGGCAGGGCGCTCTGGTTCGGTCTTCAAAACATGTTGAGCATCCATCGGAACATCAAAACCATTTGCCCGCAAGTGCTCAATCCAGAGCACGTGATTTTCGGGAATAAAGAGTTTGCAATCAAACCCAGGAAGCACGCCTTCATACGATGTGAGACGCCAGTCGTCGGGGCCAGTTGCTGCGCGTGGGTCGACTGACTGATCGGTATAACCAAATAAGGCTGGCGCATACCCCGCACGTTGTGCGAGCAACGCAACATTGTCAAAACTTCGATTGAGTGGCGTGCCATTGGCAACAACACGATGATTCATCTGGTACATGCCCGTGTACAAACTGGCGCGTCCAGGCGAACATGGTGCGCACTGGCTGTAGTGCTTGGTCAGTCGCACACCCTGTTTGGCAAGGCGATCCAAATTGGGCGTCTTGACGAGTGGGTGTCCTGCAACAGACAGACAGTCTGCGCGAAATTGATCCAATGTGATGAGAAGAACATTGAGTGTCATCAATTGTGAAGCGTAGTGTGAGTGGCGTGAATGACGGATTACCTATGAGTGAACTTATTGCCACTGGTACGGGAGTGCGTTTGAGGGCAGTGAGGTGGGGAGACCCAGTAACTCTTTCGGGCAAGCCACTTGTGTTGGTGCATGGTCTGGCATCCAATGCCATGTTGTGGGAAGGCGCCGCGCTTGCACTCGTGCAACTTGGGCATCCTGTTATTGCAGTTGATTTGCGCGGGCACGGCTTGAGCGACAAACCCGAAGATGGTTACGACATGAGTTCGGTGACAGAGGATCTGGCTGGATTGTTGGTCGCAATCGCGCCTCGTGGCTACGCGATGCCTGTTGTATGCGGGCAATCGTGGGGTGGAAACGTCGTTATTGAACTCGCTCATAAATATGCGCAACTTGTGAGCGGAGTGGTGCCGGTCGACGGTGGATTTTTGGAATTGCAAAATAATTTTGCTGATTGGGATTCGTGTGCTGTTGCATTGCGTCCACCAAATTTGATTGGAACACCAGCAAAACAGATGCGCGCATACATGCAATCAGCACATGCCGATTGGCCCCAGACTGGAATCGACGGCGCGATGGCAAACATGGAGCACCTGCCGGATGGCACGATAAAGCCATGGCTCACGCTCGAGCGCCACATGATGGTGTTGCGCGGATTGTGGGAGCACAAGCCGACTCATTTATATAGCGACCTGAAAGTACCTGTGTTGTTTGTGCCAGCCGAAGGGCCAGGTGGTGTGTTTGCTGAAACAAAGCGAAGTGCCATTGAGCACGCTGTGCAGTTAGTGCCGAATGTGCGGGTTGAATGGTTTAGCCCAGCCGACCACGATCTGCATGCTCAATACCCTTCGCGCTTTGCCGAAGTTGTGCATGCAGCAATAACAGACGGATTCTTTTCATGACACTTCCTCGCATCTTGGCCATTATGGGTTCTGGCGAAACAGCACCAACCATGGTGACTACTCATCGCATGTTGGCAGCAAAGTTGCCAAAACCTGCGCGGGCAACGTTGCTTGACACTCCGTATGGATTTCAAGAAAATGCTCCAGAACTTGCAACGAAGGCAGTTGAGTATTTTTCAACAAGCATCAACATCACTCTTGATGTTGCTGGCCTTACACAAATGATCGGTGCCGACGCACTTGCAGTTGAGCGCGGACTTCAATTGGTCTCTGATGCACAATATGTTTTTGCAGGTCCTGGCTCGCCAACATATGCATTGCGTCAATGGGCGGGCACTCCGCTTGCAGGCTTGCTCACAAAAAAACTCCGCGATGGTGGCATCGTCACTTTTGCATCGGCTGCTGCACTGACGCTCGGTCGCTTCACGTTGCCGGTCTACGAGATTTACAAAGTTGGCGAGGAACCACGCTGGCTTGAAGGTCTCAATATTCTTGGCGAGATTGGAATTAACGCTGCCTTGATTCCGCACTACAACAATGCCGAAGGTGGTCACCACGACACACGTTTTTGTTACATGGGCGAACGTCGCTTAGCAATTCTCGAGCGCGAACTGCCAGATGATGTCTATGTGTTGGGTGTGGACGAACACACAGGTGTGGTGATTGATATCGACGCACAGACAGCGACCGTTGTCGGCAAGGGCGTTCTCACCATTCGCGTGAAGGGTGTGTCAACCGAGATTGCAAGCGGCGAAGTGTTGCCCATTGATCGCTTGCGTAATCCATCTGCAGGTAGCAAAACCGGTGCGTCTTCTGCTGTGCTCAGCAATGACACAACGACCGATACTGCTGCAAAACCCGTCGACACATTTGATAGCAATTTGCGTCAAGCAACCGATCGACTGAACGATTCTTTTGCTCTAGCAATTACTGCTGGCGACGCCGATGCTGCTGCACGTGCTGCACTTGACTTGGATGACGCAATTGCGGGATGGTCGGCCGACACAGTGCAAAGCGACGATGCTGACTACGCAAGGTCGGTGTTGCGCAGCATGATCACTCGGCTTGCTGGTGCGGCAACTGGTGGATTGCGCGACCCACGTGAAGTTGTTGGGCCCTTTGTGCAGGTGTTGCTCGATTTGCGATTGCAAGTGAGAGCCGACAAGCGCTTTGATTTGTCAGACATGATTCGTGACCGGCTGGCTGAGATCAGTGTGGAAGTGCGAGACACACCACAGGGCGCCGAATGGGGCTTTCGCAACTAGACCATTGCCGTACACATGTCGGTATGGGAAAAAATGTAGTTACAAATAGGTACATAAAGTGCCTACAATCTAGTTATGGCAAAAAGCGTGCAAAATCGACGAGTAGAAGTTGGTGTCCGCGAACTCAAAAGCAAACTCAGTCATTACATCGACTTGGTGCAGCGTGGCTCGGAGGTCATTGTGACTGAGCACGGCAAACAAGTGGTCAAACTCGTTTCGCTCGATAGTTCACATCAACAACTACAGCAGCTCATAGATGCGGGTCTTGTAAAGCCCCCACTTGATGCAACTCGACCACGACCCAAGCCGATAAAAATTGATGGATCAATGAGCGAGCTTTTAATTGAAATGCGAAGCGAGTGATCACCTATATCGATTCGTCGCTTTTCCTGAAGCTTTTGTTTGATGAGCAGGGAACCTTGCAAGCCCAAATGCTGTGGGATAGCGATCCAGTACTCATTTCGTCACGGCTCCTCAGAATCGAAGCGCGAGCAACACTTGCTCGTGGAAAATTGGATGGGCGTTTGACGTCACAGAAGAGCAAGATTGTCGCGCAAACATTTGACGACCTATGGGCCCGTTTGACTGTTGTAGAGATTTCGGAGCAGGTTGCAGAGTCTGCATGCGAAATTGCTGAGTCCACACGGCTTCGATCGCTCGATGCAATTCATTTGGCATCTGCTGTTGCAGTTAATGCAGAGATGTTTGGAAGCTCCGATATGAAACTCTGTCGTGCTGCGAGCGAACTTGGCTTTGCTGTGTTTAATCCTGAAGCAAACTGATTTCTAGATGTGGCCGAGTGAGGCCATCTTCATACGGTTGCGCGTGCCGGCAATTGCGTAAACAACGACAAACACCAAAGCATCGAGCAGGATAATTGTTGCGCTCGCAGATGTGTTGAGAAAATAGCTGAGGTTCATTCCAACGAAACACGTTGAAGCCCCAATAATCGGCGAGATCCACAACATTCGAGCAAAACTGTTGGTGGTCATGCGTGCCGATGCTGCAGGAATAACCAACAGTGCCGAAATCAGCAATGTGCCGATGACACGCATAGTGACCAAGATGGTCAGCGACAACATGGCGAGGAGTCCTGCTTCAACAGCGGAAACATTTACTCCGCTTACCTGTGCAACGTCGCGGTCAAATGTAGAAAACAACAACTTGCGATAGCCGAGCACTATAACAGCCAAGCCAAGTAGGGCAACGCCTGAAACTGCATAAATATCAACCATCTGCACGCCGAGCACGCTGCCAAACAACACGGCCTCAATACTCTTGCCGGCCTGACCGTAGCGATTCATGAGTGCCAAGCCGAGCGCGAATGATGCAGTTGTGACAACACCGATTGCCGCGTCGGCACCAAGCACGCGTCGCCTTGCAACTCGAGCGATAAGCAGACCAGAAATAATTCCCCATACACCAGCGCCAAGGAAATAATTGATGCGCAATACTGCGCTTGCTGCAGCACCACCAAACACAGCATGCGAGAGTCCGTGGCCGATATAACTCATACCGCGCAACACCACAAACACACCAAGAAGTCCGCATAGTGCTCCTGCGATGGTGGCGACAACGAGTCCGTGTCTAAAAAACTGAAAACCGTATGGTTCCATCAGGTCTATCGCGAGAATCATTTGCCTTCACCTCGCATAGCAACGCGACCATGGTCAATAACGAGCGGCATGCCACCGTGCTCGAGCACTTCCATCGGTGCACCATATGTTTGTTCGAGAACTTGTGGAGTCAGAACTTGGCGTGGGTTGCCATCGGCGATCACCTTTTTGTTGAAGCACACCAAGCGAGGCAAGTGGGCGGCCAACCCATTGAGATCGTGGGTGGTGAGCAAAATCGTCAGGCCCTTTTCGTGCAAGTCAGCGAGTAAGTGCAAAATCTCGTGGCGCGTGCGCACGTCGACACCAGATGTCGGTTCGTCCATGATCAAAATGTCTGGCTGGCTAAACATTGCGCGAGCCAAGAACACTCGCTGTTGTTGACCACCTGAGAGTTCGCGGATATGTCGGTGAGCAACATCGGCAATGCCGAGTTGGCCCAGTACTTCGCGGACGGCTGTGCGCTCGCTTGTAGAAATTCGTGGCCACCAACTGGCTTTTGTGCGAGTCATTGCAATTACTTCTTCAACTGTGACGGGGAAGTACCAGTCGACTGTTTCAACTTGTGGAACGTAACCAATTGTCAGGTGTGGTTGCAGCGTGATTGAGCCGTGCGCAACTGGGTGCGCACCCATGATCGCATTGAGCAGCGTTGTTTTGCCAGAACCGGACGGCCCGACGATGCCTACGAACTCACCGCGTTGGATTTGTAGGTAAACGTCTTGCAGCACCGGCGCATTGCCGTAGGTGCACGAGACATGCTCGCAGTCAATCAGGGGCGTGGTATTCATGGCGACCCTATTGAGGGTAGACCGCAGTGTCCTTGGCTACATCGCGAACGTCCAAAGATTTCAGTGCAGATGCGTCACCCCCGAGGGCTTCAATCATCGTCACAAAGTCGAACCGCATCAGCCCAAGCCATGAGTGCTCGGCATCGCCTGGCTTGCCTATGAGGTCATCGTCGCGAAGCACGTCCACATATCGCACGCCCGCTTCGGCACCAATTTGCTCGAGCACGGGGCTCGGGAATACTTCGCTTCCAAAGATGGCCTTGACGTTTTCGGTTTTGACCTGGTTGATCAAGTCACCGATTTCTTTTGGAGTCGGCTCATTAAACGACGAAGGTTGTAATGCCCCAACAACGTTGAAGCCATAGTGTTTGGCGAAGTAGGCGTAGGCATCGTGGTATGTCACAAGTTTGCGTTGTGATTCGGGAATTGTGGCAGTTGCTGTCACCATTGCCGCATCGAGAGCGTCAACCTTTGCACTAAAGGCTGCAAAGTTGGTGTCGTATGTTGCGGCATTGGCCGGATCACGACGAACCAGCACATCGTGTACAACTTGTGCGTATTGCTTTGCCATAGGTGGGTTCGTCCACAGGTGCGGGTTTGGCTTGCCGCCATCTTTTGGAAACGAGAAGTCATATATATAGTCAGACTCTGGCAAGACTTGAGTGCCGAGTTCACAAATGTTTGCGCCATCTTTGAGGTTGGCAAGTGCCAAATCTTTTGTGGGTTCTTCAAGCACGAGTCCATTGATAAAAACGATGTCTGTTGTTTCCAAGGTTTTTGCATCACTTGGTTTTGGCTCAAACGTGTGTGAGTTGGTTCCTTCTGGAACAATGCCCGAAATAACAGTGTTTGTTCCGCCCGCAATGTTGGCAACAATGCTGGTGATCGGCGCGACAGTTGTAGCGATGGTGAGCACTCCAGTTATGGGTGCACCCAGCTCGCATCCAACCGCAGAAACTCCATTTTTGGCGGTGGTGCCACACGAAGCGACCAAACCAACAATTGCAATTGCGACAATGGCTTTGCGAATTAAATTCATGTTCTCACTGTATGTGTCTGCACCATGACTTAGCACTGATTGGTTTCTTTGCTAGACATTGTCACGTATGAATACTCAAATAGACCCCAAAATTCACGCCCGCCGATGGATGATCATGCTGGTGTTGTGTATCAGTTTGTTCATGGTGGTTGTTGACAACCTCATCATCAACGTTGCGCTCCCGACATTGTCGCGAGAACTTGGTGCATCCACGAGTGGATTGCAATGGATTGTTGATTCGTACGCGCTGGTCTTTGCGTGCTTACTGTTGGCGTTTGGTGGCCTTGGAGATCGCTTCGGACGCAAAGGCGCAATTCAGGTAGGCATGATCGCCTTTGTTGGCTGCTCGATTTGGGCATCATTTGCCACATCCACTTCGTCGTTGATTATCGCGCGCGGCGCAATGGGCATCGGTGCTGCAGCAATTTTTCCAGCAACTCTCGCAATCATCATCGATGTCTTTCGCGATCCGATTGAACGTGCGAAAGCAATTGGTATTTGGTCTGCAGTTTCGGGAATGGCTGTTGCATTCGGCCCAATTACTGGCGGCTTCTTGCTCGAACATTTTTATTGGGGTTCGGTATTTCTCGTCAATGTGCCGGTCGGCGTAATTGCATTCATCCTTGGTGCAATCTTTATTCCAACGTCAAAAGATCCAAATCCACATCGAATCGATTTTCCGGGGTTTGCACTTTCAATCGCGATGGTGGGTTTGCTGGTGTACACAGTCATTGAAGGACCACATCGCGGATGGGCGAGCGGTGCAACATTGGCATCGTTCGCTGGCACAGTGATCTTGTTTGCAGCATTCGTGAAGCGAGAGCTGTCAACGAACGAACCACTTCTTGATGTTCGAGTGTTTCGTAATGCAAGGTTGTCGGCGGCAACTGGATCAATCGGCATTGCGTTTTTCGTTTTGTTCGGTTTCACATTCTTGGTCACGCAGTACTTTCAGTTCGTTCGTGGTTACAGCACGCTGTCTTCCGGCGTGCACACGTTGCCGTTTGCAATCGGTGCTGGTGTGACTGCACCGATCGCAGCAAGACTTGCGCTGAAGTTTGGAACGAAACGAATTGTTGCACTGGGTCTCACCAACATGTCTATCGGTTTGATCATTATCGGATTCTGTGGAGCACAAACCGCTTACTGGGGTCCGGTCATTATCAGCATGGTTTTTCTTGCCAACGGTCTTGCACTCGTAACATCGCCATCAACTGATGCAGTCATGGGCGAACTTCCGCGCGAAAAGGCTGGAGTTGGTTCTGCAGTCAACGACGTAAGTCGTGAAGTAGGTGGAACACTTGGTGTTGCAATTAGCGGCTCAGTATTTGCATCGTTGTACGGACCAAAGGTCGGAGAGCTGCTTGCCAATTTCAAATTGCCAGCCGAAGCAGTGGCGTTAGCAAAGGAATCTGCTGGTGCAGGATTTGCGGTTGCGGAACGAGCTCCAACTCCCGAGGCGGCCGAAGCAATGCGGCAAGCAGTGAGCGAGGCATTTATGCATGGTTTCCACTCGGCTTGCTTTACGGGCGCAGGCGTTGCGCTTACTGGAGCATTGTTGGCGCTCAAATTTTTGCCAGCCCGCAGAGCCGTTATTTCCTCATAAATCACCACTTCAAATTGCGGCTTTACCGTTTGGCATATAGGCAACTAGCCTGATTCCCCTAGGTATTCATAAATAAGGGTGTTACTCAAAGGGGAGAAGCCGCCATGGCGAGAATCGTAAAAGCAGCGTTGTTACAGACCGACTGGACTGGCGACAAAGAGTCGATGATCGACAAGCACGAGGCAGCAGCCCGTGAAGCAGCCAAGCAAGGCGCACAAGTGATGTGCTTCCAAGAATTGTTTTATGGTCCGTACTTCTGTCAAGTACAAGACCCACAATATTTCTCCTACACCGAGCCAATCCCCGACGGTCCGACAACAAAGCGCTTTCAGGCGCTCGCAAAAGAACTCGGCATGGTGTTGGTCTTGCCAATGTACGAAATCGTGCAACCTGGCTTGTACTACAACACTGCCGCAGTGATCGATGCCGATGGTCGTTACCTCGGCAAGTATCGCAAGCAACACATTCCACAAGTTCCTGGTTTTTGGGAGAAGTATTACTTCACACCTGGCACTGGTGGATATCCAATTTTTGAAACTGCAGTTGGCAAAGTTGGCGTGTACATCTGTTACGACCGCCACTTCCCAGAAGGTTGGCGTGCACTCGGACTCAATGGTGCAGAAATTGTGTTCAACCCATCAGCAACAAGCCGCGGATTGTCGGAATACATCTGGCGCCTTGAGCAACCTGCTTCGGCTGTTGCAAACATGTATTACATCGGCGCAATCAATCGCGTTGGTATCGAGTCAGAGTACGGCACCGACGACTTCTATGGTCAGAGCTATTTCGTAGACCCAGAAGGAAAGTTTGTTGGTGAAGTCGGCGACGCATTCAAGCACGAGCTCATCGTGCGCGATCTCGATATGGACAAGATCCGCATGGTACGAGATCGTTGGCCGTTTTACCGCGATCGTCGACCAGACGCCTACCACGAAATTTCAGAACGTTAAATAACAATTACATCATCATTGAAGCGAATACGAGGAAATATGACACGCACACTGATCAAAAACGGAACAGTCGTTAGCCCAACCGGTCGGCATGAAGTTGATGTGCTGATTGAAGGCGAAACAATTTTGGCATTGCTCGAGCGCGGCAAGTCTGACTCGCTCAACATCACGGCAGACAAAGTGATTGACGCAACAGGCAAGTTTGTTGTGCCCGGTGGCATTGATGTGCACACGCACATGGAGTTGCCATTTGGTGGCACCAATGCAAGCGACACATTTGAAACAGGCACCACCGCTGCGGCGTGGGGTGGCGTTACAACAATTGTTGACTTTGCCGTGCAGCGTTACGGAGAAAATGTGCAGGAGTCGCTCGCTACGTGGCACAAAAAGGCCGCGGGCAATTGCTCGATCGACTACGCGTTTCACCAAATCATTGGTGGCATCGACGAGCAGGCGCTTGCCGACATGGATTACCTCGTCAAGAACGAGGGCATCACGTCATTCAAACTGTTTATGGCGTACCCAGGCGTGTTTTATTCGGATGACGGCCAAATCTTGCGCGCAATGCAGCAGGCAAGCAACAACGGCTCGACCATCATGATGCATGCCGAAAACGGCATCGCGATCGACGTATTGGTGCAACAGCACATCGCGCGCGGTGAGACCGATCCGAAGTATCACAGCTACAGCCGCCCGAGCTTGCTCGAAGGCGAAGCAACCAACCGCGCAATCGTGTTGTCAAAAGTTGCAGGCAACGTGCCGTTGTACATCGTGCACATGTCGGCATCTGAGGCGCTCAACGCATTGACAGAGGCTCGTCATGAAGGTCTCAACGTGTTTGGCGAAACCTGCCCGCAATACCTCTATATGACACTCGAAGATCACTTGGCTCAGCCTGGGTTCGAAGGTGCAAAGTATGTATGCAGCCCACCGATCCGCAGCAAGCACGACAAGCACAATCACCACGCCGACTTGTGGAAGGGATTGCGCATGAACGAGTTGGCAGTTGTGTCAACCGATCACTGTCCGTTCTGCATGAAGGATCAAAAAGAATTGGGCATTGGCAACTTCTCCAAGATTCCAAACGGCATGGGCACAGTAGAGCACCGCATGGAACTCATTTATCAGGGAGTTGTGCAAGGCGAAATATCGCTCGAGCGTTGGGTTGAGACGTGCAGTACTTCACCAGCCCGCATGTTTGGTATGTATCCACAAAAGGGCATCATCGCTCCTGGGTCTGATGCCGACATTTTGGTGTGGGATCCAAACGGCAAGACGAAGATCGGCGTGAATGACAAGCACCACATGAACATGGACCACTCATCGTGGGAAGGTTTCAAAGTGGACGGCAAGGTTGACACCGTGTTGTCGCGAGGCAAAGTCGTTGTCGAAAAAGACAAGTTCACGGGCACAAAGGGCCACGGAAAATACATTAAGCGCGGCCTTTGCCAATATCTCAACTAAATCAAACCCCCCTAAAACCACTCATACAGGAGAAGTTATGCAACGCATTAGTCATTGGGTCAACAACAAAGTTGTAGTTGGCACGTCGGGTCGTACCGGCAAAGTATTCAACCCAGCAACGGGTGAGCAACAGGCAGAGGTTGATCTTGCCAGCACTGCAGAAGTTGACGCAGTCATTGCAAAATCAAAAGCAGCTTTTCCTGAGTGGCGTGCAACAGGTATGTCACGTCGTGCAGAGATCATGTTTCGCACACGTGAATTGCTCGATGCAAACCGCAAAGAACTTGCCACATTTTTGACGCTTGAGCACGGCAAAGTGCCAAGCGATGCACTCGGTGAGATTGCACGTGGTATCGAAAACATCGAGTTTGCCTGCGGTATTCCGGCATTGATGAAAGGTGGCTATTCAGAGCAGGCTGCTGGCGGTGTCGACGTGTATTCGATCCGTCAACCACTCGGCGTTGTTGCTGGCATCACGCCGTTCAACTTTCCTGCAATGGTGCCAATGTGGATGTTTGCCAACGCAATCATGTGTGGCAACACATTTATCTTGAAGCCAAGTGAAAAAGACCCATCGGCATCGATGTTTATTGCCGACTTGCTGCGCCAAGCTGGCTTGCCAGACGGCGTTTTCAACGTCTTGCACGGTGACAAAGAAGCAGTAGATCGCTTGCTCGTGCACCCTGACATTCAGTCGATTTCGTTTGTTGGTTCAACGCCAATTGCGAAGTATGTGTACGAGACCGGCACAAAAAATGGCAAGCGCGTGCAAGCACTTGGTGGCGCAAAGAACCACATGCTCGTGTTGCCAGATGCCGACCTCGACATGGCAGCCGATGCTGCAGTGAGCGCAGCATACGGTTCGGCAGGCGAGCGTTGTATGGCCATTTCGGTTGTGCTCGCAGTCGACACCATTGCTGATGCATTGATCGAAAAACTCAAGACCCGCGTTCCAAATATCAAAGTTGGCCCTGGCACCGACCCGTCTGCAGAGATGGGTCCATTGATCAGCCGCGAGCACCGCGACAAAGTTGCGAGCTACATCAACAATGCTGCAGGCGAAGGCGCAACTGTCGTGATCAACGGCACCGATAAGGCGAAAGACGCAGGATTCTTCTTGAACCCAAGCCTCATCGACAACGTCAAGCCTGGCATGAAGTGCTACGACGAAGAAATCTTCGGACCAGTGTTGACCGTGATGCGTATCAAGAGTTATGCAGAAGGTTTGCAGACCATCAATGACAACCAATTTGGTAACGGCACAGCAATCTTCACCCGCGATGGTGGCGTTGCTCGTCAGTTTCAATACGACGTGCAGGTCGGCATGGTCGGCATCAACGTGCCAATCCCTGTTCCTGTGAGCTACTACTCATTTGGCGGCTGGAAGGCTTCGCTGTTTGGCGACCAACACATGTATGGCCCAGAGGGCATCAACTTCTTTACGCGCGGCAAGGTCGTCACATCACGTTGGCCAGACCCACGCACATCGGCAGTTGACTTGGGTTTTCCAACCAACCGCTAGGGGTTTTTTGTTATCAACAGGGGGAGAGTTATGGACATAGGTGTAGTACTACAAACGACACCACCATCGGCACGCGTGATCGACCTTGCAAAAAAGGCCGACATGTATGGTTTTTCGCACGTATGGACTTTTGATAGCCACATTTTGTGGCAAGAACCATACGTGATCTTTAGCCAAATCTTGGCAGAGACACGCAACGTCATTGTTGGGCCAATGGTCACCAACCCTGCAACACGCGACTGGACAGTTACTGCCAGCACATATGCAACCCTCAATGAGATGTATGGCAACCGCACGGTGTGCGGAATCGGTCGTGGCGACTCGGCTGTGCGCGTTACAAACGGCAAGCCAACAAACCTTGCAACGTTGCGCGAGAGCGTTCATGTCATTCGCGAACTCGGCAACGGTCGAGCAGTTGACTACAACGGCTCAAGTATCCGTTTCCCGTGGGCTTCAAAGAGCGAGCTTGAAGTATGGATTGCTGCATACGGACCAAAGGCCCTTGCGCTCGCAGGCGAAGTTGCTGACGGTTTTATCTTGCAGCTTGCAGACGCCGACATTGCGCAGTGGACAATCAAGGCTGTGCACGAAGCCGCCGAGCGCGTTGGTCGTGATCCAAAAAGCGTCACTATTTGTGTCGCAGCGCCTGCATATGTGGGCAACGACATCACGCACATGCGCGATCAGTGCCGTTGGTTTGGTGGCATGGTGGGCAATCACGTTGCCGACATCGTCGAGCGGTATGGCGACAATTCCTCAGTGCCAAAAGCCCTGACCGACTACATCAAGGGTCGACAGGGTTATGACTACAACGAACACGGTCGTGCGGGCAACAGCCACACCACATTTGTTCCAGATGAGATCATCGATCGCTTTTGCATTTTGGGCGACACCAACGAGCACATTCGTCGATTGACCGAACTCAAAGAACTTGGCGTCGATCAGTTTGCTGTGTACTTGCAGCACGACGGCAAAGAGTCAACGCTCGAAGCGTATGGCGAGACGATTTTGCCAGCGATACAGGAGATGAGCAAAGCCAAGCAATGAGCCGTTTTGCCCGACGCGCTGCATATCGGACAAGCATGTTTGTGCTGTCGATAGTGCTTGTAGTGGCGTTGTGGGAAATGTACAAAGTTGTGGGCCCACAAGATGGTGGAAAGTTGTTTGGTGCAGGTGTGTTGCCTCGTTCGAATGACACAGCAATGCCCCACATCTGGACAATGCTCAGTCGCTATGGACGACCAGAAGTGCGCGGCTCCGACAAACGCGTGTGGGTAGTAGTGCTCGAGGGTGCGTGGTTTTCGTTTCGCTTAGCAATCGTCGGTTTTTTGCTCGGCTCTTCGATCGGTGTAGGTCTTTCGGTACTGATGTCGCGTTTCCGACTTGTCGAACGCGGTTTGTTGCCGTACCTCGTTGTGTCGCAAACAGTTCCATTGATCGCACTTGCTCCACTCGTTGCACTGTGGGGCGGCAAGCTACACATTTTTGGTTTTGAGTGGCCACGCTGGTTTTCTGCAGCAGTACTTGGCGCGTTTTTGTCATTCTTCCCAATTGCGGTCGGCACGCTTCGCGGACTTGCAAGTGCGCCAGCAGCAGCAGTCGAACTCATGGAAAGCTACGCGGCGTCGTGGAAGCAGATTTTGCTCAAGCTTCGTTTCCCATCAGCAATTCCGTACATGATTCCAGCATTCAAACTCGGTGCATCGGGTTCTGTTGTTGGTGTAGTGGTTGCCGAAATTTCGACCGGTCTCAAAGGCGGCATCGGGCGACTCATTATTGAGTACGCGCGCGAAGCAACAGCCGACCCGGCCAAAGTATTCACCGCAGTGTTTGGCGCTGCAGCTCTTGGGCTCACGATGGCAGGAGTTATTGCAATTTCAGATGTGTATTTGATGCGTAATCGACCGAAGGAGACCAGCTCATGAGTGCGGTTCAAGTAACAGGAGCAAGCAAGATCTTTAATCAGGGCACACCGAAGCAGGTGGATGCGCTGATTGATGTCAATTTGACTGTCGAGCCAGGCGAGTTCGTTTCGCTCATCGGTCCTTCTGGTTGTGGCAAGAGCACGCTGTTGCGATTGATTGCCAACCTGCTCGAACCGACTACGGGATCGATCACGGTGAATGGCAAGCAGGCTTCTCAGTCACGTCTCGATCAGGACTACGGCATGGCTTTTCAACAGGCTGGTTTGTTTGATTGGCGCACTGTTGCAAAGAACATTGAGTTGCCACTCGAGCTCAAAGGCTGGGATAAAACAAAGCGCGCAGCACGCGCACAAGAAATGTTGGAGCTCGTAAAACTGCCAGAGTTTGCCGAGTTGTATCCATGGCAGTTGTCGGGCGGCATGCAGCAGCGCATCGCAATTGCTCGCGCACTTGCAGCGCACCCACCCTTGTTGTTGATGGACGAACCGTTTGGTGCGCTCGACGAAATGACACGCGAATACATGCAAGGTGAGTTGTTGCGTATCTGTGCCGAGACATCCACGACGGTTGTGTTCGTGACGCACTCGATTCCTGAAGCCGTGTATTTGTCGCATCGTGTTGTGGTGATGTCGCCGCGACCAGGACGCATCACCGACCTGATCAATGTCAACCTTGGCGCAAAGCGCACCGAAGACACACGTGCTGCTGCAGATTTCTTTACTGGAATCACTGCAGTGCGCGAAGCACTTCGTGGCACGCACGCCGATCACGCAAATGCTGGTGCTGTGCGCGGAGTAGAAGATCGCTGATCATGATCAACACATCTCGCATCCGACGAATCTTGCCACCGCTTGTTTTTGGCGTGGCGTTTTTGTCGTTGTGGGAAGGTGTCGTACGGGGGTTTGATCTGAAGCCATATTTCCTCGCGGCACCTTCAAAGATTTTTGAGCAGTTCTTTAAAAACTTTGTGCGAATCTGGGAAGCAACTTCAGTCTCTGGCACCAATGCGCTGGTTGGTCTGATCGCCGGAACGGTGTTTGGTGTTGCAATGAGTTTTGTGCTCAGCAGATATCGCTTTTTGGGAGAACTGGTTACTCCGCTCGCAATTGCACTGAACGCGATACCGATTTTTGTATTGGTGGCAGTGCTCAACAATATGTATTCGATCACCAGCGAAATTCCACGACGGATCATGGTCTCGCTCGTGGTGTACTTCATCGTGCTGGTCAACGTCGCCAAAGGGCTCACCCAGGTACAGTCGACCCATGTCGAG
>Ga0208566_1000111_pt1 | contig 59298 bp, 54 predicted proteins | sample PL_2010_150m_FD_184159 | JGI IMG/M metagenome (GOLD analysis project Ga0208566, IMG submission 184159) | Freshwater microbial communities from Powell Lake, British Columbia, Canada to study Microbial Dark Matter (Phase II) - PL_2010_150m... | ecosystem: Environmental > Aquatic > Freshwater >...
GTGTGAACATGGTGATGCCAGTAGCAACAAATGCCGCGTGTCGTCCGTAGTGCTCGTACACACTGCCCGCGATCATTGCGACAATGCCACCAGTGAGCGTTTGGATTCCGCCGAGCAAACCAGATGCACCGGCTTGACGCTCTGGCGGAGCAACTTGAGCAACGGCGATACCGGTGCCAGTGACGGTGAGTGCATCGAGTGCCGACTGTGTGACACCGATGCCGAGCATCCAATATGGGCTGCCGATAAAACCGTATGCAGTCATATAAAAGGCGCCGAGCGCGAGGCCAAATGCACTGACACGAAAGGGACCATATTTTTGTGCGATGGTGCCACCGACTGTTGCAAACAAAATCCATGGCATTCCAAAAATTGAGATGCCAGCGTTACCAACCCAATTAGGGGCTCCCATGTCGTCCATCATCACTACCCAGAGTGGATCGAACACGCCGATCATGACGTACAACGCGACTCCGACAAGTACCGCACCAAGCAGTGGTCGGATGCGCAATAAGTCGATAGCAAAACGCTCAGAGGTGCGATCTTCGGCAGGAGTTTCTTCGATGTCTTCGCGTGCGATTAATGCAACCATCACCACGAGAATTGCTGCGATGATCAGGAAAGGCGCAGCCAATCCAAATGTGCCGACTGTCAGAGCCGAGATAATTGGACCAAGCGCAAAACCGCCTACCTCGATCGCAACACCGCGACCCAAATTGGTTCCCATATTTTCTGGGTCACTGACAATCACAATGCGCTTGATTGCAGGAATTGCGATGCCGGCACCGATGCCCATTAACACCCGTCCACAAATAAAGCCAGTCATTGACGAGCCGTATGCCATCACGATTGCACCGACAACATTGCCCGCCACGCCCCACGTCATCAACCGTCGAGCATGACCCTTGTCGGCATACGGGGCAATGGTCAATTGGGCAACGAATGAAGTAAAGAATCCGGCGGCAATAATGATGCCGAGACCAGTTTCGTGAATGCCAAATTTGTCACGCCAGTCGTCGAGCATTGTAAACATGACGCCGTATCCGGATGCAAGAAACCCCATTGCAATCTGCAAAATATAGATCAATCGCTTGTGGGCCACCGAGCCACACTAGACCAACCTTGATTGTCCGTAGGCTGTTGTTATGGATGTCGCAGTTGTCGATTATCAATCACCTGATGCACCAAAACGTTTTACTGAGTCGTTGCGCGACACAGGTTTTGCCGTGCTCACAAATCATCCCGTGCAGTACGACATGGTGCAACGATTGCAAAACGAGTGGCTCAATTTTTTTCGCACAGGCAACAAGTGGGATTACTTGCCAGGCGAAGGTGGACAAGACGGATATCGTCCGCTCGAAGAAGCCGAACAAGCAGTTGGTGCTTCGCTTCCTGACATCAAAGAGTATTTTCACTGGTATCCGTGGGGCCGTCAGCCGGCTGTCGAGTCGGCAAGTGCGGCCGCTATGTATCAAGCCGGTTGGTCGCTTGCTGCAGAGTTGTTGACATGGGTGGAAGCAAACACACCGAGCAGCATTTCTAAATCTTTTTCGATGCCACTTTCTGAAATGATCGTTGGTACGAAGCGAACACTTTTACGAATTTTGCATTATCCGCCACTGAAGGGAAACGAGCCAGTTGGTTCTGTGCGTGCAGCAGCCCATGAAGACATCAACATGATTACGGTGTTGCCAGCCGCCAACGAGCCCGGTTTGCAAGTGCGCGATCTTGATGGCAATTGGCATGACGTGCCGTGTGACCCGGGCAGCGTGGCGATCAATGCTGGCGACATGCTCAAATATGTAACCGGCGGTTATTACCCGAGTACAACTCATCAAGTGATTAACCCAGTTGGCGATGCGGCAACGAGATCGCGTGTTTCGACACCGTTGTTTTTGCACCCCGCAGACGACGTATTGATTGCTGAAAACAAAACAGCATTCGACTTCTTGCGCGATCGCATCAAAGAAATTGCGGGCGTTGAGCTGACAAAGGATTAAGTACATGCAAGATATCAAGACGCAGTCATTTATTAATGGCGAGTGGGTGGGTTCTGCAAACCAGATTGACGTGCTCAACCCTGCAACTGGCGAGTCGCTTGCAAGTGTTGCCAATGCATCGATAGCCGATTGTTTGCGCGCAGTTGATGCAGCAGATACAGCATTTGTTTCGTGGCGTACAACTGCTCCCCGCGTGCGTGCGGAAATTTTGCGCAAAGCATTCGAGATCATGATGGCCGAACAAGAGCAACTGGCACGTTTGATCACGCTCGAAATGGGCAAAATACTTGCTGACTCGCGAGCAGAAGTGGCTTATGCGGCCGAGTTTTTTAGGTGGTTTAGCGAAGAGGCAGTGCGCATCGACGGCGACTACAGGCGTGCACCAGGTGGGGCCAATTGGCTGATGGTGAGTAGGCAACCAGTTGGTGTGGCACTGCTCGCAACGCCATGGAATTTTCCGGCCGCAATGGCGACGCGCAAGATTGGGCCAGCGCTTGCAGCAGGTTGCACAGTGGTGCTTAAGCCAGCACAAGACACGCCACTTACCGCACTTGCAATTGCCGATGTGTTACAGCGCGCAGGTGTTCCAGCTGGTGTAGTCAACGTTGTTGTTACAAACCCATCGGGCCCTGCTGTTGCAGCGATGATGGATTCTGGGAAAGTGCGCAAGTTGAGTTTCACCGGATCAACCAAAGTTGGTTCGATTTTGCTCGCGCAAGCGGCATCACGAGTAATCAACTGCAGCATGGAACTGGGTGGCAACGCACCATTTTTGGTTTTTGGTGATGCAGATATTGATGCAGCCGTTGATGGCGCGATGCTGGCAAAGATGCGCAATGGCGGTGCGGCATGCACTGCTGCAAATCGTTTCTACGTGCACGATTCGGTGCTTGCAGAATTTACTGACAAGTTGACTGCACGCATGTCGGCACTTGTGTTGGGCGATGGACTCGATGCCTCAACCACACTAGGCCCACTCGTGTCTCGCGCCGAACAAGAGTCAGTGGCAAAAATGGTAGATGGCGCAGTGAGCAGGGGAGCAAAAGTGTTGTGTGGTGGCAAGTCGGTGACGACTCCAGCATTTGGATATCAGGCAACAGTGTTGGCCAATGTTTCACCCGATGACGAAATTTTGAAAGACGAAATATTTGGACCAGTTGCGCCAATTGTTTCGTGCAGTGACGATGCCGAGATGGTTCGTCTTGCCAACGATGTTGAATACGGACTAGTGAGTTACGTGTTTACGCGCGATGCCGCTAAAGGTATGCGCGTTGCCGAGTCGTTGGAGGCCGGAATGATTGGCTTCAATCGTGGAATTGTTTCTGACCCTGCTGCACCATTTGGTGGAGTCAAGGCATCGGGTATTGGTCGCGAAGGCGGCCATGACGGGCTACTCGCGTTCTTGGAAACCAAGTACGTCGCCGGCAACTGGTAGAGCATTCGCTCGGGCAATCGAGAGCGCCCACCAAAACAACGCAAACTGCAACGGCAACCGACCATACGCAACAAGTTGGTCGCTCATTGCGTGATCACGCCAATCCCACGCCATATAGAGGTTGGCTGGGTAGACCGCAACAAATATTCCAAATGCCGCAAGTGCTGCGCGACGACGAGTCGCATTCATGAGTAGACCTAGTCCAATGGAGAGTTCGCCAACACCGCTGATGTAGGTCCAAAAGCGTTCGCTGGGTGGCAACCATGGTGGAACGATGTTGTCAAAAAAGGTTGGATTGGCAAAGTGCATTACCCCTGCCGTCAATAAGAATGCGGCCATGATTCGGGCGCTGGTTGCAGCAGGTTGTTGTTTTGTCACGCATTCATTTTGACAGACGCAGTGGGCTCTTGACTAGGTATTCCACGATGGACTGCTGGCATCTGTGACAATGGAAATAGTGAGTGATCAAATCGACATCAAGACCAATTGGCTCGACCCGAACGCCCTCGATCAGGTGCGTGGGCAAGTGCCACTCGTGTACGTAGACGCTGTGCCAGTGCGGGTTGACGACATGGGCCAAGTCACATCGGTTGGCATGCTGTTGCGCCAGGCACCCGACGGCAGTATCAGTCGCACTGTCGTGTCGGGTCGCGTTCTGTTGGGCGAACGAATTCGTGAGGCGTTACTACGACATCTCGAAAAAGACCTTGGGCCGCTTGCGCTTCCACAAATTCCCCCAGAGCCAGCACCGTTTACTGTCGTCGAATACTTTCCAGACCCAACCATCAGCGGTTTTCACGACCCACGCCATCATGCAGTGAGTCTCGCGTTCGTTGTGCCGGTCTCGGGCGACTGTCAACCGAGTCAACAAGCGCTCGATCTCGGATGGTTTTCACCTGAACAAGCGGTGAGCGAACAAATGCGTAAAGAAATGACGAGCGGTCACGACCGCTTAATCAGACTTGCCTTGGCCTCTGTGGGGCAACTGCCGTAAGGACTACAAACCCTTATCGGGGTTGAGTTTTCGTCGCTTTCGCACAATCCGCGGACCTGTCTGGGCATCGTGTCGACGCAGGTGTGGTGGGGGTGAAACAACCGTTGTGTTGGCATCGACAACAAGCGTGATGCCGTTGTCGTCGATATTTCCTGGCTCGCTTGCGGCCCCAATGACAACCGCAGCTTCTTCTTTTGGTTTTCGGCCGAGCAGTTTGTCAAATACCAGCATGCCGCCAGCCAACATTGCACCGACTGTGCCGTATCGCTGAGCCGCACGTCGAACCATGGCGTCATCTTGGTCGAGTACAAACTCATCGTCGCCAAGTTTTTCATTCACATCGTTCAAACTAACGGTATATCCCTCACTCGGGTGAGCGGTGTGAATAATCTTTACTCGTGCTCATCGGTAACAAGGTTCAACACAACGCAGCAGCATTGCGCACTGCGTTATTGGGCAAAAAGATGGTCCGGTTTGAAGCACCGCAGATGGACAGCATCGTGCCTGAGGTGGGTCACACTATAGAAGAAGTGCGCAATCTTGATAAGAGCATTGAGATTATTTGGGACAACGGCATCGTGCTCAATACCAGAATGAAGATGATGAGTTCATGGGACGTGTATCGCAAAGGTGACACGTGGCGAAAAAATGCAAAGCACGCAGATATTTTGATTGATGTGCAAGATTGGGTTGCGGTGTGTTTTGATACGCCAGAGATCGACGTGTATCACGACTTTGATCCTCGGCGTCACCCGATACTTGGCAAACTTGGACCAGAGCTCACACATGTTGATGCCGACATCGAAGAAGCTGTTGATCGAATGATGGAATACGAAGAGCGCGATGAGACAGTCGCCGACGTGCTACTTGATCAACGAGTTGTTCGCGGAGTGAGCAATGTGTTTCGTTGCGAGATTTTGTGGGCGTGTGAATTGCACCCATATGCCAATATCGGGACTCTCAAGCGTGCCGAGTGTCGAGAATTGCTCACGCTCGCTCATGAGATGTTGCAAAATGCCGATGTGTCGTCGGACAACTTGGCAATTTACGGCCGACAGGGCAAATCATGTGTACGTTGCGGTGATCTAGTCAAGGTCAATCATCACGGCGAAGCAAACCGGGTCTTGTATTGGTGCGCAGGTTGCCAGACTGCTCACGAGCCGCTCGTGCGACCAAACTTTACGCCGTTATATATCGAGCGCGATGCAAGTGTGGGCGACAGTCACCCCGCTGCCAAGCAATTTATGAACGAAATTATTTCGCTGCGCGATGCTGGCTAGTAAGTAAGACTAAAAACTAAGCCCGACCCATAATTCGGTCGACTTCAATGATCACGGCAACACGATTGTCGCGCTCTTTCGGATCTTGATAACGCTGCGCATATCCAGCAACTGCTCGACGAACTTCTTCTGGGTCATTGTCCATCGTCGCGAGATGTACGGTGCCTTCAAGTGTGAGCCAACGTCCGCCGTCGACTTGCGAAACTGCAGCTCGTCCGCCACGAGCAGCGTTGAGAGCTTTTTGTGCAGTTGAAAAAGTGATCACACGTGCTTGGCATGTTGAGGCGTCGTAACTAAATCCAACAGCGACAACATGGGGTGAGCCATCTTGCCGCAGTGTTGTGAGTGTTGCAAGATGACGTTCGGTCAAGAACTGCAATATCTCAGGGGTGATCTCTGAAGGATTCATTACGCGGTGGTGATTGCATCGAGAAGGTTCACACGAGTTGCACGCCATGCCGGATACACGGCAGCAAGTACTCCAATGATGAAGGCCATAATCAAAATCGACACGGTTGATCCCACGGGCACAGAGAACGACGAGAGACCCTGGTCGCGCAATGCGTACACGATGACCCAACCAAGCCCGACACCCAGCACAATCCCCACCACAGCACCAATTAGTGATGTGATGACACTTTCCCAGCGAACAGTGGTGCGAACCTGGGCTTTCGTCATACCCACAGCGCGCAATAGACCGATTTCGCGCTGACGTTCAAATACCGAGAGAAGCAGCGTGATAATGATTCCAACCACAGCAATGATGACCGACAAGAAAAGTAGACCGTAGATAAGGCCAAGAAGTGTATTGATGCTTCCCGACTGCGAGTCAATGTACTCGCGCTTTGAAAGCAACGTTCCTTGTCCGTATTTGTCGACAGCAGCCTGAAGTTCGCTGCGCGCAGATTTGTCGCTCACGCCTGGTTTCAATTTTATATAGACACCAAGGTCGAAAGAAATAACTGATGAATCTTTTATGAGATCCCTGCTGACGGTGTATTTTCCAGCGAGCTCGTCATAAATGTAAATTCCAGCGATTTTTAGTGTCTTAATTTGTGCATCGGCAAGCGTGACCTGGATGGTGTCACCAAGTTTGGTGGCATGGTTGTTTGCATATTTTTGTGAAACGAAAATTGTGTCTGCAGTGAGATCTGCATACGAACCGGATATGAGTCCAATATCGAAAACACCTTCAACGGTTGCTGGGTTGATGGTGGTGAGGAACTGACCCTTGTCGTCGATTTTTACTGTGAGCCGACCAATTCCTGTTGCGCGCTGCACTTGAGGCATCACATTGATGTCATCGGCAAGTGATGGGCTGAGTCCACCAAATCCTCGAGCAGTGGTGCTAATCGCATAATCGCCTTTGAATTGTTGCGTAAATACTCCGTCGATTTGCGAGCTGATACTTGCTGCAAGTGCAGCGACCGCAGTTACAAGCGCGACTCCGATGAGCACTGGAGCAGCTGTACGCGAAGTTCGTTTAGGGTTGCGTGCACTGTTTTGGCGAGCCATGGTTCCCGTAACTCCGCGGAATTTTTCTGCAGGCTTGCCCAAGAGCAATGCAACTGGTCGAGCAATTACTGGGCCAAGTGTGATGGTGCCAGAAAAGAAAAACAGAATTCCAAAACCAAGCAAAGTTTTGCTCGCACCATTGGTGACGGCAACAATTGAAACAGCACCAAGCGCGATGAGGAAAAGTCCAAATATCGTGCGTCGGCGGGAAAGAGCAACAAATTCGATTGCTGTTTCACGCATTGCGGCAAGTGGGGGAACTTTGCCGGCACGGCGTGCTGGCAGCCATGCAGAGGCAACAGTGACAATGAGGCCAATCACGATGGTGTTGAGAATTGCTGAACGTGGAACTACAAGTCCGCCACTTGGTAGATCGATACTGGCGGCTTTCAGTAGTGCGCTGAGTACTTTTGAAAGTCCGATACCAGCAATCAATCCAACTGTCGAACCAAACAGACCAACAACAACTGATTCGATCAACATTGCACGAGTCACTTGTTTTTTTGACGCGCCGATTGCGCGAAGGAGCGCATTCTCACGCTGGCGTTGCGCGGCACTAATGGAGAAAACGTTGTAAATCACGAAGCTGCCAACACCGAGTGCGATGTAGCTGAACACGGAGAGCAAAATGCCAAAGAAACTTAAGGCGGTTCCAATTTCATCTTGCGTTTCTTTTGTGATCTGCGCACCAGTCAAGGTTTCGGTTTTGAAAGTGCCAGGGATTGCAGCAGTGATTGCCTTTGCTAAATCGACGTCGGACAGAGAGCCATCTCCGGAAACCAAGATGTTGTCAATGAATCCAGGTTTCGCCAAAAATTCCTGTGCTGTTGCAAGGTCGAAGAGCGCAAACGTTGCTCCACCTGGCGACCGCACGTCGCCGTATGACGCAATTCCGACCAAAGTGAATTCGCGACTGCCGGATTGAGCAACAACCTTTACCGTGTCATTGAGCGCGAACTTTCCGGCTTTTACTGAGGCTTCGTCGAGCACGACCTCTGTTGGCCCAGCGGCGAAATGACCCTTGCTGATTGACCATAATGCGCCTTTAAATTTTTGGCCAACGCCACCAAATGTTGGAGGACCTTTACCTTCGGATCCGAGAGGCTTGCCATCCTTGCCGATAATTCGAGCAAACGCCTGAATGTCTGCTTGCACATCAGCAACTCCGGGAACTTGCTTGACGACATCTACCAGTTCGACAGGAATTCGCTGGCGTTCTTGTTGACCGAAGTCGGCTTCAATAACCTGTGTCGATCGCACATAGGAGTCAACATTGCGAAATACATCGCTAAACAAATTGTCGAACGTTTGGTTCAACGTCGCAGAAAATACTGCAGTTCCAGACAGAAATGCAGTGCCCAAAATGACTGCGAGGGAAGTAAGAACTAAGCGTGCCTTGCGGCCGAAAATGCCCTTAAGGGCAATGCGCCACATGGCTTAGTGGCCTAATTGCTTCATGTAATCAAGCACGAGTTCTGGTGTTGGTTCGAGCAACTCACCAGCAATTTTCCCGTCCTTTAAAAACACGATGCGGTCTGCGTAACTTGCGGAGACAGGATCATGGGTGACCATCACAATGGTCTGTCCTAATTCGTCAACTGCCTTGCGCATGAACGAAAGAATTTCGTTTCCAGTCGTTGAGTCGAGGTTGCCAGTTGGTTCGTCTGCAAAAATAATTGCTGGCTCACTAGCGAGTGCGCGCGCAACGGCCACGCGTTGTTGTTGTCCACCGGAAAGTTCGCTTGGACGGTGGCTTAAACGGTCCTGTAAATGAACAGTATTGATGACTTTCTGGATCCATTCTTCGTTGCCCTTGTTGTTGCCAAGGAGAAGTGGCAGTCTGATGTTTTCATCTGCTGTAAGCGTCGGAACCAAGTTGAATGCCTGAAACACGAATCCAATTTTGTCTCTGCGAAGTTTGGTGAGGTCCTTGTCTTTCAAACTTGCGATATCAATGCCGGCAATAGTGGCTGAACCTTCAGTCATTTCATCGAGCCCCGCCATGCAATGCATGAGTGTTGACTTGCCAGAGCCGCTTGGCCCCATGATGGCAGTGAATTTGCCCTTTTCGAACTGCACTGTCACGTTGTCAAGCGCACGTACTTCGCTGTCATCGTGACCGTAGATCTTGCTGACATTGGTAGCTCGTGCGGCGGCTGAATCTGTGCTCGCAACTGGTGGAGGAAAAGTGACTGAGGGGTTGTTCATGCCCCTCAGTCTATTTCGTCGTTTTATGACTTCTTTATGTAAGCGCTTGAGTTACGTAAGAAATTACTAAATTTGTCTTGCGTTTACTTTGGTTGTGCCAATGTTCGCAAGTATGGCTTGATCGTTTTCCAGCCACCTGGGAAAAGTGTCTTTGCCTCTTCGTCGGTAACTGCAGCGCCGATGATGACATCTTTGCCATCTGTCCAGTTGGCTGGTGTTGCAACCTTGAACTTTGCAGTGAGTTGGAGCGAGTCGATGACGCGAAGCACTTCGTCGAAATTGCGGCCTGTTGAAGCTGGGTAAGTGATGGTGAGTTTGACTTTTTTGTCTGGCCCAACAACAAACACGCTGCGCACGGTCATCGTGTCATTGGCGTCTGGGTGAATCATGTCGTACAAGTTGCTGACCGTACGGTCAGAGTCGCCGATCATCGGGAAGTTGACTGGCGTACCTTGCGTCTCGCCAATGTCGCTTTCCCATTTTTCGTGCGACTCAACACTGTCGACCGAAAGGCCGATCACTTTGACGTTGCGCTTGTCAAACTCTGGCTTGATCTTGGCGACGTAACCGAGTTCGGTGGTGCAGACCGGTGTGAAATCTTTTGGATGACTAAACAACACGCCCCACGAGTCGCCGAGCCAGTCGTGAAACTTGATCTCGCCTTGGGTGGTTTGGGCGGTGAAGTCTGGGGCAATGTCTCCGAGACGAACTGACATGGGGGCTCCTTGGTTTGGTCGCCCAGTTGGGCAACTTGCTATGGGGCGGTCAGCATATCGGAAACCCGACCAAACTTGTCAACTTTGAGAGATATCGATTCCGAAAGCCTTTTTGAACTCAATCTCGTAATCTGCGTCGCTCTCAACTGCTCCGAGTGCAATCCAGTCGGCGTCGCTCATCTTGGCGCGACCATTAATGAACTCATGGCCGCCCCACGAACACGGGTATCGCAATTGGGGTGTATCGGTGGTGATGGCGTGATGAATCAGTGCGCCAACTTCGGTTGGGTCGGTGGCGTGCGGAATACCTGCGGCATAAAACTGCAACATGCGTCGGTAATGCGAGTCGTATGCGCCACTCGCGTTCGGTGCATCAAGATTTTTCATAAAGATTGACGATTTGGTGATGCCAGGTTCGATCATGACGACACGAATAGCAAACGGTGCAACTTCGTGTGCAAGACCTTCGGTGAGTCCTTCAAGTGCCCATTTAGAAGTGACGTACGGTGATTGTGCAACAGCCGCGATGCGACCGACAATTGATGAAATGTTGATGATCGTGCCACTTTTGGTTGAGCGCATCTGTGGCAGCACTTGTTGCGTGCAGCGCACTACGCCAACAACGTTGACATTGAACGAGTCAAAATATTGCTCGGGTGTTGTTTCTTCGGTGACGCCGTTGCCACCGATGCCTGCGTTGTTGATAAGAACGTCAACGTGGGGCGTCGCGCGAAAAATATCAGCGAAACCTTGGCGTACTGATGCGTCATCAGCGACATCCATCTCGACCAGTTCGATCGCTACGCCAAGTTTCTCGGCAAGTGCCACGAGTTTGGCCGCTTTGTCCAGACTGCGCACGGTGCCAAACACCCTGAAACCCTGCTGGGCTAGGTAAATGGCGGTGGCTCGGCCAATGCCAGAGTTGGCCCCAGTAACGACGGCGACTGGCTGTGGCTTAGATGGTTGTTGATCGCTCATTTGGTCAGCCTAAAGGCACAAAAGAGTGTGTGACCCCATGGATACGGTGAGTAGTGAAATGACTCTCAAGAATCAATGGATTCAGCCGATACTGAGAAGTGTGGGCGTGACAACCGAGCTGACTCAACGCTGTATTCGGACATTGATGGCCGTCGCGCTTCTTGCACCACTGGTGCTTGCGTCGGTCAAACCCACTCCAGCCTTGGCCATTGCACCTACCGGTGATTACATAGTGATCTTTAAAGACGGCGTCAATTTGGATCGCAAAGTTGCTAAAGAAGCAGGCCTGGGTAATGCGGTCAGCGACGTGTATTCGTCGGCTGTCGATGGCTTTGTTGTTGAGCTCGACAACGCTGACGTAGTGCGTTTGCGCAAAGACAAAGACGTTTTGCTTGTTGAACTCGATCGCACAATAAGTATCAACGAATTTGGTGGTGTGCTCGGCCCAGATCTTTCCAATCTGATGGGTGCACCAGTCGATAATCAGTACATCGTGACGCTGAAAAATGACGTCGCACCGCGCGCGTTTGCAACGGCAGAGGCCACAACTGGTTCACAAATTTTGTCGGTGTACACAGCTGCGATGAATGGCTTTGCCGCGGTGCTCAATGCATCGGCACTCGAGCGTTTGGCAAAAGATCCGAATGTCGAATCGATAGAGCAAGATCGCATTGTGGTGCTGCAGGGAGATCAAGTGGACCCACCATGGGGCCTTGACAGAGTTGACCAACGTTCTGGCACTCGCAACTCGCGTTATTCATATACCAACACAGGTACTGGAGTAACGGCCTATGTTATTGATACTGGCATCCTGGCAAGCCATATCGATTTTGGCGGTCGTGTAGGCGCTGGCTACACGGTATATAGCGACTCGTATGGTACAACCGACTGCAATGGTCACGGCACGCACGTTGCAGGAACCATCGGTGGCTCTACATACGGCATTGCAAAAGCGGTTTCACTTATTCCTGTGCGGGTATTGAGTTGTTCTGGCTCTGGTTCTACATCGGGCGTGATTGCAGGTATCGACTGGGCAATCAGTGATCACGCCAGTGGATCACCCGCAGTAGCCAACATGAGTCTTGGTGGTTCGTACTCAACCGCATTGAACTCGGCCGTCGCCAACGCAACCGCAGATGGCATTGTGTTTGCAGTGGCGGCTGGCAACAACAACCGCTTGGCATGCAGTTACTCGCCGGCTTCAGAGCCAACTGCAATCACGGTCGGCGCAATTGGTGGTAGCGATGATCGCGCATCATTTACCAACTATGGATCATGTGTTGATTTGTTTGCGCCAGGCGTGAGCATCATGTCGGCAACCATCGCTTCATCCAGCGCGTCACGCATGCTTTCAGGAACTTCAATGGCTTCGCCACACGTTGCAGGCGCAGCAGCATTGCTGTTGCAATCTGATCCAACTGCAACCCCTGCACAAATTGCTGCATTAATCGTCAATAGCGCAACACCCGATGCCATCACTGGTTTGGCTGCTGGCTCACCAAACCTCGTGCTGTACACGGGTGCAGCATTTGTTTCGCCAAACCCAGTTGCGCCGTCGGTGCCAACATCTCTCACCGCTGTCGGTGGCGTGACGCAGGCATCACTTGCGTGGATCGCGCCGACTCAAAGTGGCGGCGCAGAGGTGACCGACTACGTCGTTGAGTATTCATCGAACAGCGGCTCCACATGGATAGTTTTTGCCGACGGTGTGTCGACGAGTACGGCTGCAACGGTGACAGGACTCACGAATGGCACCACGTATCAGTTTCGTGTCAAGGCTGTGAGCAGTGGTGGCACTAGTGAAGCGTCTTCGACAGCAACCGCAATCGTTGGCGTGCCAAGTGCGCCAACATCGCTGAGCGCAACGCCGCTTGGTCTCTCGGTGCGGTTGACATGGATTGCGCCGACACAAAATGGTGGCTCGGCAATCACCGACTATGTCGCGCAATTTTCTGCAGACTCTGGTGCAACGTGGTCCACATTCAGCGACAGCATCTCTACTTCGACGACAACCACTGTCACTGGTCTGACCAATGGTTTGACCTATCAATTAAGAGTCAGCGCAGTTAACAGTGTTGGTGCGAGCGCATATTCTTCGGTGGTCATTGCCGTTCCGTGGGCCGCATCGCTGCCAAGTGCGCCACTTGATCTGGCGATTGCTAGCTACGGTCTCAATCAAGTTGGTCTTTCGTGGACAATTCCAGCCACGAACGGTGGCGACACAATTACCGACTATGTAATTGAGTATTCATCTACATCTGGCTCCTCGTGGGCAACTTTCACTGATCCCGTTTCATCAATACGGTCGACAACAGTTACTGATTTGGTGAGCGGATCGAGTTACATCTTTCGCGTGAGTGCACGTAACAGCGCTGGCACCGGAGACCCATCGGTCGTGTCAGCATCTGTGCGTCCTGGAGTGCCAACTGCTCCGTGCTGTATTACTGAGATGCTTATTGGTCCGCAATATGTGGCACTTCGTTGGGGCGCACCAACATTTGATGGCGGATCTGTGGTCACGAACTATGTGATCGAATACACCATTGATGACGGCGTGTCGTGGACAACTTGGCCAGAGTCAACCGGCAACGGCACCAATCGCACAATCACTGGCCTCACTGACGGAGTGCCACACAAGTTTCGAATCAGTGCGCGCAATGCCATTGCGACCGGACCACCGTCTGACGTTTCTGATGCGTACACACCGCTCACTCCAACCGCGCCGGGCCGACCGCTCAATGCTGTTGCAACTGCCAACACTGGCCAAGTTGGTCTCGACTGGGACACACCAACAACGGATGGTGGAGCACCGATCACCGACTACCTCATTGAGTATTCATCAAACTCTGGTTCAACCTGGGCAACGTATGTCGACACGGTAAGCACCGCCACGATTGCAACCATTCGCACGCTTCCCGTTGGAATCAGTGTGATCTTTAGGGTTTCGGCCATCAACTCGCGGGGCACGGGTGCAGCATCGCTGAATTCAAACACAATCACGACGATCAGTGCATTAACTAACGATCCATTTGCAGGTGCAGAAGTTTTTTCTGGCACAACTGGAGCAGTCTCAAGTTCCACATTGACAGCGAGTCGCGAAACTGGTGAGCCATCTCACGGTGGTTATGGTGCATCAGCTTCTATTTGGTACAAGTGGGTGGCAACGCAAGACGGCACTTTGGTGGTCGACACTCGGCTCAGCGTCTTTGACACATTGTTGGGCGCATACACGGGCACGCAAGTCAATGCACTGACAACACTGGCAGCCAATGACGACAGCGGTGGTGGTACTTGGAGCAGTGTCACAGTCACTGTCGTGGCGGGCACGTCGTACTTCTTTGCGATCGATGGCTATGGCAATCGCAAAGGAACGACCACACTGAATTGGCAGTTCACTGTGGCACCAGACCCAACTGCACCATCGGTGCCGCGCAACGTGCGTGGAAGCGCAGGCGACCAGTTGGTCACGTTGTATTGGGAGGCGCCACTTGACAACGGAAGTCGTATTGTCACGACCTACACCGCGACATCAAGCCCTGGATCAAAAACTTGTACATCAACTGGTGCCCTCACCTGCATAGTGCGAGGTTTAACTAACGGTGTTGCCTACACATTTAGGGTGACCGCTACAAACGCCATTGGTACAAGTGCTGCATCAACTGCATCCGATCCTGTAACACCAGCAACTGCTTCGACGCCAGAGGCTCCGACGTCGTTGTGGGGACTCGACCGCATTGACCAACGCGCACTGCCGCTCAACAATCAGTTCAGCCGTGCATACACCGGTAGTGGTGTGACCGCATACATCATTGACACTGGTGTGTTGTCGACGCACACCGAGTTTGGTGGGCGAGTGTTGAGCGGTTTCTCATCGGTGAGCGACTCGAATGGCACCGAAGATTGCAATGGTCATGGCACTCATGTTGCTGGCACCGTTGGCGGAAGCAATTATGGCGTTGCGCCTGGTGTGGCAATTGTTCCTGTGCGCGTGCTTGACTGCTCTGGTTCGGGCAGCACCTCGGCTGTTATTGCTGGCATTGACTGGGTCGTTGCAAACCACGTTGCAGGCACACCCGCCGTTGCAAACATGTCGCTCGGTGGTGGGCGCTCCTCGGCACTTGACATTGCAGTTCGATCTGCTGTGGCTGATGGCGTGGTATTTGTGGTGGCTGCGGGCAACAGCACAGCAAATGCTTGTCAGTCGTCGCCCGCAGGTGAGCCACTAGCGATCACTGTTGGTGCAACAACGTCGGCCGATGCGCGCTCGTCGTTCTCTAACTATGGATCATGTGTCGATGTGTTTGCACCCGGGTCGAGCATCACCTCGGCTTGGTACACGTCGACAACTGCATCAAACACTATTTCTGGAACATCAATGGCCTCGCCGCATGTTGCAGGTGTGGTTGCACTCGGTTTGGAAATTGCACCAAATAGTTCAGTTGCACAAATTTCTGAATGGGTTACAAGCACGGCGACGCAGGGAGTCATCAGCGATGCTGGAAGCGGGTCACCAAACCTGCTCGTCTATTCACGATTGAGTGCTGCGCCTCCGGTCGCTGCTGCACCGTCTACGACTTCTACGACTTCTACAACTGTTGCACCGTCTACAACCTCTACGACTTCTACGACTTCTACAACCTCTACGACTTCTACGACTTCTACAACCTCCACAACCTCCACAACCTCCACAACCTCCACAACCTCCACAACCTCGGTTCCATCGGGTGGTGGTGGCGGAGATGATGGTGGTGGCGGAGATGATGGTGGTGGCGATGATGCGGCACCAGAGACGACAACAACAATTGCTCGGCGCATGATTCCATCATCAACAGTGCCATCATCAACAGTGCCATCATCAACAATTCCGCAACCTGCGATTACCGCACCAGCCATTGTTCTCGAAAATGTGCAACCTGTAAATCGAATCGTCAATCCAATTCTTGGCTCACAAATTCCATTGGTTACGCCACAAGCCGTGTTCACGCCATCGTCAAACAAGGTTGTGGGCAACAATGTTGTGCTCAAGGTCAATGCGCCTGCGCAGTCAACAGTGCACGTGTATCGCGACGGAATCCTGGTCAAATCAGTCCCTGCAGCAGCAGCCCAGGCCATCAAGATCGACAAAAACAAGGTTGGGGATTCATCCTTCCAAATCCTGATCGTTGATAAAAAAGGCGTAATTACAACGACAAAGAAGTCCACTGTGCGCGTGCAGAAGGCCAGCAAGTAACCTCCGCGCATGGCCCATGCGCACACCCCCCCATCAAATCTTCCCCTCACCATCGGCTCGCTTCGGGCGTCGGGGTGGCAATCATTTCCAGTCAAAGAGGAGCTTCGACGTAATGCAGTCAAACGCATTGCCGCAGGTCTTCCTTTGTTTGAAGGTGTGCTTGGTTACGAAGACACGGTGATGCCACAACTTGAAAATGCGTTGCTCGCAGGTCACGATGTCATTTTCCTTGGCGAGCGTGGTCAGGCAAAGACGCGCATCATTCGCTCGCTCACCGGTTTGTTGGATGATTGGATGCCAATCATCGCGGGCAGCGAGATAAATGATGATCCATACAACGCGGTGTCGCGACATGCACGCGAGTTGGTTGCGACACACGGTGATGACACACCCATTGCGTGGGTGCATTCGAGCGATCGATACGGGGAAAAACTTGCAACTCCAGACACATCTGTTTCGGATCTAATTGGTGAAGTCGACCCGATCAAGGTTGCTGAAGGTCGTTATTTGTCGGACGAACTCACAATTCATTACGGCCTCGTGCCACGCACTAATCGCGGCATTTTTGCGATCAACGAATTGCCCGACTTGGCTGAGCGAATTCAGGTCGGCTTGCTCAACGTGCTCGAAGAGCGCGATGTACAGATTCGTGGCTACAAAATCCGGTTGCCACTCGATGTCATGCTCGTGGCTTCTGCAAACCCAGAGGACTACACCAATCGTGGTCGCATGATCACGCCACTCAAAGACCGTTTTGGCAGCCAAATCCGCACGCACTATCCACTCGAAGTCGCAACCGAAATGGACATCGTGCGACAAGAAGCGCGACCATCATCGATCGGCGATGTGCATGTGCAGTGGCCGGAATTTATGGAAGAGATCATCACGACGATTAGTCATGTTGCTCGCTCAAGTTCGCAAGTCAATCAGCGCAGCGGTGTGAGCGTGCGTTTGTCGGTCAGCAATTACGAGACGCTGGCCGCTAATGCAGTGCGTCGCGCACTTCGTATGGGCGAACGAGATGTTGCACCGCGCGTGAGTGACCTTGCTGCGCTTGCTGCTTCGACCTCGGGCAAAATTGAAATCGAAAGCATGGAAGAGGGGCGCGAGTCTCAGATCCTTGAAAATTTTGTCAAGGCAGCAGTGTTGCAAGTATTTAAAAAACGGGTTTCCTCCGCAAAGATTGGTGAAGTAATTGCGTTGTTCGAGGGCGGCGTGATCGCCCACGCCGGAGAAGACATCAAATCTGTTGACTATGTTGAGTTGATTAATCAGGTTCCACCGCTGCGCGAACTTGTTGTGGCGGCAGTTGGCAACACGGAGTCTGTTGCCCAGATTGCAAGTGGTGTCGAGTTTGTTTTAGAAGGGCTGCATCTTTCGAAGCGACTCAACAAAGACGAATCTGGTTCGCGCGCAACATACCGCTCACGAACGTAATAATCAGAAGATAACGAACCGGTAACGGGTTTGAGATACAGCGTTAGCCGACGAACGGCGAGCGAGTCCAAAAATCATTGATGTCGTAACGACCGTCAATCAATGGTTCACCCGCGAGTGAAACCACCTCAATCGGCTTGGAAAAACCCGGCAAGCTGACTGGGTTGTGTGGCACCGAATATACGCCTACCGGCAAAGTTGTGGCTTGGTCTGCAGGTATCAACGTGCCAATGTCAATTGCTGCGTCACATAAACGCGCTGCGAGGTTTGGTGCGTTCCCGATGTAGTCCTGGCCTTCGAACAACATGGTGTCGCCAGTTGCGATACCGATGCGCAGCGACAATGGCGCACAAGCCGTGATCGCATGGCGTTGTAATTCCATTGCAAAAGTGATGCCATCGAGTGCTCCTACGGCAACTGCCATCAGTCCATCGCCGAGATATTTGTCGATGCGTACGCCTTGATGTGAACCAACGGCTCGAGCAACCCCGCGAAACTGGGTGAGCAATTGCGCAGCGGCGCCGTCTCCGAAGCTCTCGGTGTAATTGGTGAACCCTGAGAGGTCAACGAAAATGAACGTTCTTCCGAAGCGCATATTGAGCCTCAGCATAGAGGTGTGACCTATGTCTTGCCACAGTGGGTGGCACTATTGTTCGTGCATGCCTTCAAAGTTCTCCTATTCGCGTTGGGACGGCTCGCAACGAGGATTCGATCTCGACGCCGAATCGCTCCTGGGCGAGCTGGCCGATGATTTGCTGTACCACGGCGATGTCAACAGTGCGCTGCGCAAGCTGATGCAAGATGGAATGCGCGACATCAACGGCGACCGCATTGCGGGAATGCGTGAAATGATGGAACGACTGCGCGAAAAGCGAGAGTCGATTCAGGAACGCGGAGATCTGGGTGGCGTGTATTCGGAGATTGCAAACGAACTTAATGACGTAGTTGACGAAGAACGTCATGCGATTGAGAACTACACCACCGAAGCAAAGAACTCTGGAGATCAGCGTCGCGCAGAAATGGCAGAGCAGTCGGCGATGGATCGCAATTTTCGTCTTGACATGTTGCCTGCAGACTTGGCGGGCAAAATTGCCGAACTGCAGCACTATGACTTTCAATCCAAGCAAGCACAACTTCGATTTGAACAGTTGATCGAGAAGTTGCGTGAACAGCTGATGCAACAGCATCTCGACCAGATGTCTGGGGAGATGCAAAAACTCACTCCTGAGGACATGCAGCGAATGAAAGACATGATGGCCGAACTCAATGCAATGCTTGAGCGGCGTCAACAGGGTGAGGACCCAAAGTTTGAAGATTTCATGGAAAAATTTGGTGACTTTTTTCCTGAGAACCCAGAAACGCTGGACGAACTGCTTGAGATCATGGCGCAACGTATGGCTGCGGGCCAGGCCATGCTCAACTCGATGACTCCCGAACAACGCGCACAGCTGCAACAGCTCTCCGACCAACTGCTTGAAGACATGGATCTGCGATGGCAGATGGATCAGTTGTCGAAGAATCTGCAATCGATGTTTCCGCAGGCCGGATGGCAAAAAAGTTACGATTTTTCGGGCCAAGACCCACTCGGTTTTGCCGAGGCAATGCAGTCGATGCAAGAGCTATCCGAGCTGGACCAACTAGAAAACCTCATGAAAAACGCTGCAAACCCTGCTGCTTTGGCCGAAGCTGATTTGGACAGGGTGCGTGAATTGCTCGGCGAAGACTCCGCAAAATCACTCGAGAAACTTTCGCAATTAACCCAGATGATGAAGGATGCAGGGCTCATTGATCAGTCGGATGGGCGCCTACAACTCACACCGCGGGGCATTAGACAACTTGGTGCAAAGGCCTTGCAAGATCTGTTTGGCAATCTGTCGAAAGACATGATCGGTCAACATCAGATTGACAAGATTGGCACCGGTCACGAACGTGCCAACGATACAAAGCCATACGAGTTTGGTGATTCGTTTCGGCTGGATCTTCACGGCACATTGCGCAATGCGTTGCGGCGAGGTGGGCCAGGATTGCCGATCAAACTTTCGCAAGATGATTTTGAAATTGAGCGAATGGAGCACTCAACACGATCGTCGACCGTGCTTCTGCTCGATCTTTCGTTGTCGATGCCAATGCGCGACAATTTCTTGCCTGCCAAGAAGGTGGCGATGGCTTTACATCATCTGATTTCGTCGCAATTTCCTCGGGATTACTTAGGCGTTGTCGGGTTTGGAGCAATGGCTCGTGAGCTCGAAGCCGAGCGCATTCCAGAGGTCAGTTGGGACTTTTCGTATGGCACAAATATGCACCACGCATTTACCTTGGCGAGAAAATTACTTGCACGTCAGACTGGCAACAAGCAGATCATCATGATCACTGATGGTGAGCCAACTGCACACGTGATGCCATCTGGTGAAATATTTTTTAATTATCCAGCGGTGCGAGAGACAGTTGAAATCACTCTTCGCGAGGCATTGCGATGCACCAAAGAAGCAATTCGTATTAACACCTTCATGCTTGATGCCGACAATGGTTTGCGACACTTCATTGAACAATTGACCAAAATCAACGGTGGGCGTGCATTTTTCACATCACCTGAAACCCTTGGTGACTATGTCCTCGTCGATTATTTGGAACACAAACGCAACATTTCTCGTGGACGATCGACGAGTGCAACGACTCGGCGATGATCGCCGAAGATGCAATCAAAAATCTAAAAATGAACAAATCCCCCAAATATTTGCATTTTTGCGCCAAATTTGGCAGAATGACACAGATGTAATTACAGCGATGTAGACGCGTGCTCGCGATTGCATCGAGATTCAAATCAGAACTATCGGGAGGCAGTACAAGTGGAAGACGAACAAATAGCGCTGAGCGCAGACCGAGCCTGGCAAGATCAAGCCAACTGCCTCGGCGTCGACCCAGACTTGTTCTTCCCAGAACGTGGAGCATCAACCCGCGAGGCCAAAGAGGTCTGCCGTGGTTGTGTGGTGCGCAATGACTGCCTCGAATACGCCCTTGACAACGGCGAGAAGTTTGGTATCTGGGGCGGTCTGTCAGAGCGTGAGCGTCGTCGCTTGCGTCGTCAGCGCGCGCAGTCAAGTCGCACTATCGCTACTGCGTAATTAACTCGCTAGTTTGCGATTGCGCGCAGCCAATGCTGACTCAATAGTTTTTTCTGCACTCAAGTCGAGCTCATCCCATCTGCTGCGTGGCACGTTGGCAAGAGCGCGGGCTGGCACCAAACCAACCAACTCTGCGCGTTCGATTGGTGCGTGTTGAGCAACGATGTCATATACCTGTTGTGGTCCGGTGACGGCAAAATCGATCAAGTTCATGCTCACTTGAGCGCTTGAGCCGACTTGCAACCCGAGTGCGCGCACTGAATCACTGCGCAATAGAGCCGAAATTTGCTTGGCCATTTCTAGTGTCGAATCTTTGAGCCAGATGTTGTACGCAATCAAAATCGGTCGGACACCAACGCATATTGCACCTGCTGTGGGGTGCGGCATTGCTGAACCAAAGTCGGGGAGTAGGTCGACAAATGCGTGCTTGCGAATGTAGGGCAGCGTGCGCTCTGGTCCGTAGACAAAACACGGCACGCCAAGTTCGTTCGCTGCAAAGTGCGCAAACTCATTGCGCGCTTGCAACGCATCTTCAAACGTGCTTGGCTCAAGAGCGACAAACGGAACCACATCGACAATGCCTACACGTGGATGCACGCCGGCATGAGCGCCAATGTTGAACAAGTTGAGTGCCTCGCGAGCCAGTATGCGGGCAGAGTCTGTACCGGCAAGAGTGAACACACTGCGATTGTGGTCGGCATCGCTATGCAGGTCGAGCAAATCGGCGCCCAAGGCTTCGGCGAGAAGCACAAGCTTTTCCGGGTCTTTGCCCTCACTGATGTTGATGACGCATTCCAGCACCCCTTCTGCCTATCGGGTGGTTTGGAGTGGTTGCTACCCGGGTGGTATATTGGGCGCATGGGAAGCATTGGTGGTCCAGAACTTATTATTGGTTTGATTATTGTCGCTTTGCTCTTTGGATCGCGTTTGCCAAAGCTTGCTCGCAACCTTGGGCAAGCAACAAACGAGTTCAAAAAGGGTCAAGCAAGTGCGAACAAGGACGACGCTCCAAAGAGCGACACTCCTCCGTCCAGCAATTAATTAGCCAGCACTTTTACTCTCAGGCCTGTTATGTCGGCCAACAGTGTGCGACGCTCCATAGCTGCATAAATATTTAAGTCGCCGTCAAGTTTCTTTGTCGTCGTAAAGAAAATTTTCAACTCGCCATCACTGATGCTCGTCGTTATTTTCTTCACACGGCCATCCTGGGTTCGATCGAGCCCAATTGCAATGCGCAACACTCCTGCGAGTGCGCTCACGAGTTTTTGATCCTCTTGTGAGAGCATCGCGAATTCTGGATGGCCGAGTTTTGGCAAACCTTTGCGGTGGTAACGAGCGACCTGAGCGATGATCTCAATCTCGCGATCATTGAGACCAACGAGTTCTGAGTTGCGAATTACGTAATACGAATGCAGATGGTGCTTGGAGTGCGAAATAACGACACCAACGTTGGCAAGCAAGGCTGCTGCTTCAAGAAGTTTTCGGTTTGACTGCACAACGCCGAGCACATCCCACACTTGATCAAACAAGTCGAGCGCAATACGTGCAACGTTCTGCGAATGCTCTGGTCGGTCATCACAGCGGTCGGCAAGTAGTTGCACACTGCGCATTGCAGCATCGGTATCACCAGTAGTCGGGCCAAGGCCGCGCCGTTGCAGAGTGTCGAGAATGACGCCTTCGCGCAAGGCATAGTCGCTATACATAAATGTTTCGACGCCGTAGACACTCGCAATGCCCTCAAGAATGATTGCCCCGGCCAAGATGATTTCGGCCCTGCTCTTTTCGAGCCCAAACTTTTCGCGTCGTTCGTCAACAGTGTTGACCGAACTCAGCATCGTCACTGTCTGGGCAATTTGGGCCTGCGTGAACTCGAAGCGATTGAGGGTCTTTGGTGCCGGCATGTCAGACCTGTCTTGGATGAGTCGAGCAATGGTTTCTGCAGTTCCAGATGATGCGACAGCAACGTCGAATCCAAACTCGATCACTTCGGATTGCAACACCATGAGTGTGGAGCGCACATGCGAGCGGCAACTGCTCACTGCGCTGGGATGCTGGGCTGCAGAACCGAAGAATCGGTCGGTAAGCCGAACCGCGCCAAGTTTGAAGCTGCGAGCAAGCAAAACTTCGTCGTCGTTGCCGAGCACAATCTCGGTTGATCCACCGCCAATGTCGCATAACAGCATTGGTCGATCGTGTTCGCCGACACCATGTAATGCACCTAGATGAATCAAGCGAGCTTCTTCGACACCAGAAATGACTTCGATGTCTATGAGTGCTTCTTTTTTTGCTCGGCGAATGAACTCAAAGCGGTTCTTGGCTTCGCGAACGGCACTCGTTGCAACTGCACGAATCTCGGCATTGTGCGAAGTGGCAATTTTCTGCATCCGCACCAAACACGCGATGCCTCGATCGATCGCGTCGGCGGAAAGTTCGTTCATATCACCAGCACCATGTCCGATGCGCACGGTCTCTTTTTCGGTCTCCGCAACTTCAAACCCACCATCAACCACTTTGGCGATGATGAGATGGAAACTATTGGTACCTATGTCGAGCGCTGCAATTGTTGTGTTTCCCCCGTTTGACACGCGGGTCAGTCTAGTAAAGGGCTATTTCTGGCGATATCGTTGACACCATGTCTGAAGCCCCAGTAGCAACCGAGCCATCCCGCGGCCACGCTCGCATCACCTATACCGGTGCAGTGTCGCCGCATTGGGCTGTCTACAGCGACTTTGGTGACCCAAACCTGCTCGAAGAGTTTCGTGCCCGCGTGCTTGCGCGCTTGGTGCTGTTGCCACGCAACGACCCACAGTTCCGTCGTAATCAAGAGCGCGTCAACCGTGATGCCGAGCGTGAGCGCATTTCTGTCGAGTGGGAACTCGGCTATAACGACGCTCAATAATTTGCATAACCAATCTGAAGCAAGGGTAAACACTCGATGACTTCTTGGCGACAACTTCTTGCGCAGACCATCAAGCGAGATGGGCACAATTACGATTCTGGCATAGACGCGCGAATCATCAATCGAGAATTGAGCTGGCTGGATTTCAACTCCAGGGTGTTGTCATTGGCCGAAGACAATGAGATTGAGTTACTTGAGCGCTGCAAATTCATGGCAATTTTTTGCAGCAACTTAGACGAGTTTTATCAGATTCGTGTTGCTGCGCTCAAAGATCAAATTGCAGCGGATGTAACTGCCGTTACTCCAGACGGGCGCACGCCAAAGCAGCAGTTACATGAAGTTCTTGTTCGCGTGGCACAACAGGTCGAGTTGCAAGAACAGATTTATAACGATGAGCTCATCCCGCGACTCCTCGCCAACGATGTACGTATTGTCAAATGGGTCGACGCCACGGAAGGGGAGCGCGAATATCTCAATACGATGTTTGAGACACAATTGTTTCCCGTGTTGACGCCGCTGGCCGTAGACCCAGCACATCCGTTTCCTTACATTTCAAACTTGGCGCTCAATCTGGCTGTGCTTGCCGTCAATCCACGCACCAACGAGAAACGCTTTGCTCGCGTCAAATTGCCTCCAATTCTTCCTAGATTTTTACAACTTCCCGATAGTTTGCGATTCGTACTCATTGAAGATGTAGTCACCGCCAATCTCGGTCGACTGTTTCAAGGCATGACGATCGAACAGTGCTACACATTTCGAGTCACAAGAAATGCCGACTTGTCGGTAGACGACGAGGACGCTGAAGATTTGCTTGCGGCTGTCGAGATGGAGTTGCGCCGACGAAGGTTTGGCCGTGCAGTCCGACTTGAAGTGTCAAACGGGATGTCTCGAGAAGTTCTCAATCTGCTGGTTGACGAATTAGAGCTTGAGCCAGCCGATGTAACTGTCCATCATGCGCCTCTTGGGCTCACCGCTTTGATGCAAATTTCTGGTCTCGACCTTCCACATTTGCGTTTTAAGCCATGGCCGACGCTCACCGCTGGCCGTTTGGCCGCGGCCGAAGACGAGAGTCGTTCAATCTTTAGTGTGATTCGCGAGAGGCAACTTCTCCTTCATCATCCACATGAGTCGTTTGTTTCGTCTGTTGAATCATTCGTCAAGCAATCTGCGCTCGATCCGCTTGTGCAGTCAATAAAGATGACGTTGTACCGCACCTCGGGCGACAGCTCGATCGCACGTCACCTGATCAAGGCAGCGGAAATGGGCAAGCAGGTAGCGGTGGTGATTGAGTTGAAGGCTCGCTTTGATGAAGCACGCAACATGTCGTGGGCAAAAGAACTCGAGTATGCAGGCGTGCACGTTACATATGGACTAGTCGGACTCAAGACGCATGCAAAGTGCATTTTGGTTGTGCGCAATGATCCGGACAAGATGCGCCGTTACGTGCACATGGGTACCGGAAACTACAACTCGACAACAGCGCGCATCTATGAAGACATCGGATTCTTTACCTGCGAGGACGACATCGGTTCGGACGTCTCGGAATTGTTTAACTACCTCACTGGATACGGTCACGAACCAGACTATAAAAAGCTGGTTGTTGCACCACACAAGATGCGTTCACGAATTGTTGAGCTGATTGACAAAGAGGCGACATTTGGCGCACAGGGTCAGATCACGATGAAGATCAACTCGATCTCGGACAAGGCCGTGATTGAGGCGCTCTACCGAGCGAGCAATGCTGGCGTGCAGATCATGCTTGTTGTTCGCGGCATCTGCTGTTTGCGTGCCGGAGTACAAGGCATGTCCGAAAACATCAACGTGCGCTCAATTCTTGGAAGGTATCTCGAGCACTCGCGTATTTATCGCTTTGAACATGGTCTCACCACTGACGAACCACTGCATCTCATTGGATCTGCCGACATGATGGGCCGCAATTTGGACGGCAGAGTAGAAACTCTTGTTCCATTAACGCACCCAAAGCACCGCATGTGGCTTGATACGGTGATCGGCTTTTTAAGCGCCCCCGACATCTCTCACTTCCAACTCCACGAAGACAATTCATGGACTCACGAGGGCGCAACTGGGCTGACCGTTGATGCCCAGAAAACTCTCCACGACTGGGTTTTGGAGACTCAAGTTCGATAACGGTTGCGAAATAGGGTCATTTACCCTGCCGTAATCTCGTGTTCAGCAGAGTTTTGCTTTATGCGTGTAAGTTTTAGTGCAAATCCACGGTGTCACGCGGGTGCAGACAAGGAAGTTGGAACATGGACGAATTACGTAAGACGTTTCACCAGGAACTCGATCACATTCGCGATCAAGTTATTCGACTCGGCGCTTCAGTTATTGAGGCTGTTCCGCGAGCAACAAGTGTATTGCTCTCTGGAGATCTTGAAGGCGCCGACTATTTGGTGCAGAGCGATGACGAAATTGACGCGCGCGCAGTAGAGATTGAAGACCAATGTTTTCGGCATTTGGCATTGCAAGCACCAGTTGCAGGCGACCTGCGACAACTCGTCTCGATTATCAAAATCACGGGAGAGCTTGAGCGTTCGGCAGATTTGGCTGTCAACATTTGTAAGGGTGCGCGACGCATCTACGGTCATGACATCGATCCGGTACTCAGAGGCTTGATCACTAAAATGAGCGAACAGGCTCAGCAACTCTTTATTTCGGCGACCGATGCATTTGAAACAAGTGATGCGGCAAAGGCTGCGGCCATCGATGACATGGATTCATTCTTGGATGGGGTCCATCGCCAATTCATTCAAGAGATCTTCGAGTGTCATGCGCGCGGCAAAATGGATGTGCAGGTTGCGGTGCAGTTGGCAATCATTGGTCGCTTCTATGAGCGGATCGGTGACCACGCAGTAAACGTCGGAGAACGAACTCAATTTATTTTGACTGGTTTTGTACCAGAGCACCGGGGTGCTGCTCGCTTTAAGGCGCGTCATGCAAATGACTCGCAATCTTCAACAGATCTCACTGCATAGCAGCCGAATTAAGGCATGATGACAGCCGTCTGGATTGTCGTATGCAGCTTGGTTGGAGTGCTCATTGGGACGATCATTGCCAAGAAATACGGTGCGCAAGGCGGCGCCGTTTCGCCATTGCAGACTGTGGCCACTGAGGCACCAACGCCAGTCGTTGACGCGCAGTTGTTGAGCGCATTTGATTTTCTGCCAATCGGAGTAGTGATCAGTCGCACGGGTTCAAACAACCTGTTGCGAAACAAAATCGCCCGAGAAATAACAGGTGTTCGACATGTTGACGTGCTTGTTGACGAAGCCGTTGAAGTGCTGGTGAAAGAGACATTGGCGGCGGGAGAGCAGAGTAAGTCGTTTCAAGTTGCTGGGCCGCCAGTGCGCTACTTCAACTTGCATTCACAAAAGTTGGATGACGTTGGGGTTGTCGTAACCATCGAAGACACAACCGACCGTGTGCGTATTGATACCGTGCGCACAGATTTCGTTGCAAACCTCAGCCACGAATTGAAAACCCCAATCGGTGGTATCGCTGCACTCGGTGACACGATGATGGACGAAACCGACCCATTAGTCATAAGACAACTTGCCGAAAGAATTGTGCGCGAATCGTTTCGGATGGCAGGAATTGTTGATGACTTGCTGGATCTCTCGAGAATTGAGTTTGGAAGTTCATCTGAGTGGGGCAGAGTTAACATCTCGAATGTTGTGCGAGAGGTCGTTGCTTTACTCAAGGACAACGCGCATCGACGCAATGTTGAGCTCTTAATCAGTGGACAGAGTGATGCAGAGGTGTTGGGTGATCGGAGCCAGCTGGTCTCGGCTTTTTCAAACTTGGTCGAGAATGCCATCAAATACAGTGAGCCAAATCACTCAGTAAAAATTGTTGAGACTGCGGCTCAAGATTTTGTCTCTGTCGCAGTTGTCGATCAAGGATTGGGCATTGCACCAAAAGATCATGAGCGGATCTTTGAGCGGTTTTACCGCGTCGACCGTGCGCGAAGCAGATCAACGGGCGGCACCGGTCTGGGTTTATCAATTGTGAAACACGTTGTAGATAATCATGGCGGCAAAATCGAAGTGCATTCACACGAAGGCGAAGGCGCCACTTTTACTGTTGTATTACCCCGACCAAAGGAAATGACACATGAGCCAGCCAACTGAACTACCAATGGTATTGGTAGTCGAAGACGAAGAGTCATTCATCGAAGCACTCGATATTGGTTTGAAGCGCGAAGGATTTAGGGTGAGCATTGCACACGATGGTGCCGAGGCGCTATCGATGTTTGAAAAAATAAACCCAGACATCATTTTGCTAGACGTGATGTTGCCAAAAGTTTCGGGAACCGATGTGTGTCGCGAAATTCGCAAAAAGAGCCAAGTGCCAATCATCATGGTTTCGGCAAAGGGATCTGAAATTGACACAGTGATTGGTCTTGAGGTTGGAGCAGATGACTACATTGTCAAGCCATATCGTTTGCGAGAACTCGTTGCGCGCATCCGTGCAGCCTTGCGTCGTAGCTCACTCACACCTACCGAAATCGACGAAGTTGGCATCGGGACCGTTTCGATTGGTGATGTTGCAATTGATCCAGAACAACACGTGGTGACGGTACGTGGCGAAGTGACCAAACTGCCACTCAAAGAGTTTGAGTTGCTCTACGTGCTCATCGCCAATGCTGGACGCGTGCTGACTCGTGAAACATTGATTGACAGAGTGTGGGGCACCGATTATTACGGCGACACAAAGACGCTCGATGTGCACATCAAGCGCTTGCGCAGCAAGATTGAAACACAGCCAGCAGATCCAACTCGGTTGGTGACCATCCGTGGCCTTGGCTACAAATATGAGAAAATGAGCGCATAGCAAAACACAATCGACAAACCGGACTCGCACCGTCGAGTCCCTTGACGCGGCTGTCTCGTGTGCACATCTTGATGGTGGTTGGTGAAGCAGCACTCGCTGTTTCACTTGCCGACTCGCTGTTCTTATCCATCAGCCCCGATGCGGCGCGCTCAAAAGTCATTTTGTTTTTGGCGATCAGTCTGGCTCCGTTTGCGGTGCTCGCTCCGATTATTGGTCCATACATCGATCGCTTACCAGGAGGACGACGCATCACCGTTTGTCTCGTGGGGGTGATGCGCGCGTTGGTGTTGATAGCGATGATGAAGTGGCTGAACTCACTTGCACTATTTCCGCTTGCATTTTTATCGCTCGTGCTAGCCAAGACGTACGGAGTGTCCCGCTCGGCAATCATGCCAACTGTTGTAGACAGTGATGAACAATTGATGGCTGCAAATGGCAAACTTGGTCGGCTCACGAGCGTGGTTGGTTTTTTGGGTGGTGCACCAGCTGTGTTGTTGCAACTTATAGACACAAGACTGTCGCTCGGATTGTCGGCTTGTGCATTTGCATGTGCAGGCGTAGCCGCACTTGCTTTGCCACGACATGTTGCAGCAGTTCCAAACACGATGCAGGAGATTGAAAAACACGAGCTTCACGCACCGCAAATAGTCCAGGCAGCATTTGTGATGCTTGCACTTCGCGCAGCAGTTGGATTTATGTTTTTCCATCTTGCTTTCTGGTTGCGTGATCAGAAAGCTGGTACTGCATGGTTTGGTCTAGCGGTTGCGGTGTGCTCGTTGAGCACCTTCCTTGGAAATGCGGTTGGCCCGCTATTGCGTCGACGAATTCATGAACAAATGATGCTTAAATTGTGCGTTGCAAGTGTTTGTCTTGGCGGTTTAGTGGCGGGGTACTTTGGTGGAATTACGGCCGGAATTGTTTTGGCTGGTGTCGTCAACGGCGTCGGGGCCATCGGACGACTTGCATTTGAGTCTTTTGTGCAGGCGAAGGCACCAGATGCCAACCGTGCACGAGCATTTGTGCGATATGAAACTCGGAATCAAATCGCTTGGGTCGTTGCCGGACTACTTGCAGTCATTGCAACACCGCCAGGTGCTGTTGGCTTTATGATTGTCGGTGTTGGTTCTGCAGTCGCGTCACTGCTATTTGTCTTGCAGCTCAATGCGAGCAAGCCAAAGCCCAGGAGCATCTAGCTCGTTTGGTGTTGGCAAGTTGCCCGCCCGTGAAAAGAGTTGGACGAGTCCGTCGTGTCCTGCTCGCTCGGTGACGCCCGTGGCAAAAGCATGTCCTCGCTCGACCTGTGTTCGGGTGAGCCTCAAGCCCAGCAGCTGCTCAACAAATGAGTCATGGGGAGCAGATTCAACACGCCGTCTGCGCACTGCTTCTGCAATCTGCGCACCGCCACCCAAAACCAGTGACGAAATTGCGTCCACACTGTGGTCTATGTAGCCGATGATCGAAGCGATCATCGCGTCTAGTACGGGTGCTTGACGCATCTGTTCCGGCGAGCGCACCGCACCCAAAATAATGGTGGGGTCAGTGAGCATTTTTTGCATCATCGCCATTGGATCGCTCGTTCCAAGATCCATTGTGGTGAGTCGGTCCATCAGCGCATTTGGATTCGGGCGAAAACCTGCGATGTATTTTCCAATTTGTTCGTTGATTGTTGTGCGAACATGGTCAACACTTAAAACTGCATGCGACGTGAGTTCGTGCACCAACACCCACATGCGCATGTCATCGACCGCGATGCTCCAGTCGTTTGCAAATTGTTCAATATTGCTAGCGACAAGAAGAAGTTGGTTTTTCGGTTCGCGCGGGATCGGTAAGTCGTATTGTCCGAAAGCTCGTAGTGAGAGTTGCCCGATCATTGACCCGATCGACATGCCCATCATCGCTGGTGCCATCATCTTGTTGAGCGATGCCAGCATCGAAGCAATTTGGTCGGTGTCTGCGTCGGTGTCTCTATCAAGTTCGGTGCCTGGCTGCGGTGCTTCAACGCTTGGATTGCTTAAGGCAGTTGCCAGTTGAGTGAAGAGCGGCTTATACGACTCGAGCGTGTGGTGTACCCATGTCGAGTGATTGGTGACAACAATGTTGGGAAGCGCGGTGCCAGCATCGCTGCCACTGCCGGTAGTTAACCCGGTGTAATTGCGCACATGCATGTCGGCAATTGGTGCGAGTTGCTCGAGGCTCACTCGAGACGATGGATCAACATTTGCTTCGGTGTTGGTGCCATTCGTTGCAGTCGAGATGGCTACTTGACGCGCAATGTCCCACTGCAGTGGCCCTTGACTAGCCATTGCCTTTGCAAGATCGCCAAAAAGTGGGATTCCAGCAAATGGTTGTTCGTCGGGGTCGTTGCTCACTGGTCTAAAGCCTATAAAAACTTTAAACTAAATGGCCATCCACAAACCTGGGGTACGCTGAAAGCGATGCTTCATCGAGAATTTTCTGCCGACAGCAACGTGTGGCTTGAAATCACTGCTTCCAAACTTGATGTGGGTGCGGTCTATGACTGGTCAGTGACCGATACATGCGGGGCAGTGGTGCTGTTTTCGGGCACTGTGCGCAATTATTCTGAGGGTCGCACTGGCGTGCACACACTCAGTTACGAGGCATTTGAGGAAGAGGTCATTCCAAAGTGTCGCGAAATTGTCTCCGAGATGAAAAATCAGTGGAGCGACTTGGGCAGAATTGCTCTCATCCATCGAGTTGGCGACCTCAAGCTGGGTGAGTCATCGGTGCTTGTTGTGGTCTCTGCTCCGCATCGACCCGAAGCATTTGAAGCAGCACGATTTGGCATCGACGCGTTGAAAGCGACAGTGCCAATTTGGAAACGTGAAGCATGGGCAACCGGAAGTGACTGGGCGCTCGGTGCGCAACACGTAACAACTGTTGATCAAGTTGCAAATGCCCCACAGCACAAAGCGAGCGCCGGTTGATGATTGCGCTCTCAAGTTTTTCATTTCTGTTTGCGGCAATCTCTGTGGTCTCTGCATCAACTCTCGTAGTGATGCTGCTGCAAGAGTCACGCAACGCAACACGCAATAACGGAATGGTTGCATTTCGTCGCCATTTGGACGCTCTTTCCGATGACTCGCGCGCTCATGTGCGTCAACAATTAAAAGATCATTCGACCAAACAGGGCAGAAGGTAGACCAAAGTGGCACGCGACTTAGCAATCGACCTCGGCACTGCCAACACCCTTGTGTATATGGAGGGGCGCGGCATTGTTATTAACGAACCTTCCGTGATCGCTGTCAATAAGCGCACGGGCGAGGTGCTCGCCACTGGCCAAGAAGCCTGGAGCATGATCGGTCGCACACCGGGGTACATCGTTGCAGTGCGCCCTCTCCGCGGTGGCGCAATTACCGACTTTGAAATTACTGAAAAGATGATCAGGCTGTTGCTACAACGCGCCGGTGTTTCACGATTTTCGCGACCCAAGGTGCTGATTTGTGTGCCGTCGGCTATTACCGAGGTGGAGCGACGCGCAGTAACCGACGCGACTCGTCGCGCAGGCGCTGCCGATGCACAATTGCTCGAACAACCAATGGCGGCTGCCATCGGTGCCGACTTGCCAATCAATGAGCCTGTTGGCAACCTCGTCATTGACATCGGTGGCGGTACCACCGAAACTGCTGTCATTAGCCTCGGTGGAATTGTTGCACTTGAGGCTGTGCGTGTTGGGAGTTTTGACATTGATGCTGCGATTCAGTCATATGTGCGACGCGAACATGGTCTTGCAATCGGCGAGCGCACGGCAGAAGAGATCAAGATCTCGATTGGTAGCGCAATGGCTACGCCGGAAGACCGCGATGCCGAGGTGCGTGGTCGCGATCTTGTTTCAGGATTGCCAAAGACGGTGGTGCTGACATCGAGCGAAATTCGTGTAGCGATTGATGATGTTGTGACCCAGATGGTCAACTCGGTGATTCGTTGTCTGGCCTCTGCTCCACCGGAACTGTCGCAAGATTTTCTTACTCGCGGAATGTACCTCGTAGGCGGTGGTTCGATGTTGCGCGGTTTGGCACGGCGTATCGAGCGCGACACACAAGTGCCAGTCAATATGTCGACAGAACCCCTTGAAGCAGTTGTGCTTGGTGCTGGTCACTGCGTCGAAAACTTTGCAGCCCTTCGCGGGTTGTTCATGGACTCACGCCGCTAGATAAGGCGAGCAAGTCCTTCTTGCACCACCGTGACAACAAGTTTTCCGTCTTGGGTAAAAATATGACCCTCAGCCATTCCGCGAGAATTTGAAGTCGAAATCGAAGACTGTTGATACAGCAGCCAATCGTCTGCGCGAAACTCACGATGAAACCACATCGCATGGTCGAGGCTTGCAAGTTGAAGTGATCCGTCTGCAAGTGATCGGCCATGTGGCAAGAGCGCAGAGTCGAGCAACGTCATGTCGCTTGCATAGGTAACGATGCAAGCGTGCAACACGTTGTCGTCCGGAAGTTTTCCGTCGGTGCGAAACCATACTCGTTGGCCGGGTTGCGGATTGCCTCTGCGCGTAAATGGATTGCCATCTACATAACGCATGTCAATTGGTCGTGGTCGGTCGTACCAATCTCCGAGCTTTTCTCTATACGGTTCCATCAACGCTTTGAAGTCGGGAAGTGATTCGGGGGATGGAACATCGGTTGGCATCGCAATGTGATATTCGAGTCCAGTTTCTGGTTTTTGAAAACTGGCCTGCACATTAAAGATCGCTTTGCCGTGTTGAATCGCCACAACTCGGCGTGTTGAAAAACTCTTGCCGTCACGAATGCGGTCGACTTCGTACAGAATCGGCACACCAGGGTCGCCTGGTCGCAAAAAATAAGCGTGCAACGAGTGCACCATGCGGCCCGGTTCGTCAATCGTGCGAGCAGCAGCAACGAGTGCCTGACCAGCTACTTGACCACCAAATACTCGTTGGCGATTTTCGTCGGGTGATTGCCCTCGAAAAATATTGACCTCAATGGTTTCGAGATCGAGCAACGTAATCAGGTCTTGAAGGGGTTTACTCACCCTTTCATAATGCCAGCAATAGGCGGGTGTGTGTGCCCGACTAGCGTGAATCTTTATGACAAGTGCGAATACTGCTTCAACATCATCAAACCCGCTTGCGTTTCCTGCTGGCTTCACTTGGGGTACTGCCACGGCAGCCCACCAAGTGGAAGGCAATAACTGGAACAACGATTGGTGGGAGTGGGAGCACCGTGTTGGAACTCGCGTAAAAGAACCAAGTGGCGACACATGTGACCACTACAACTTGTATGAGCAAGATATTGCAATGCTTGCCAAGTTGGGTTTTGACAACTACCGATTCAGCGTTGAATGGAGCCGGATAGAGCCAGAAGACGGAGAGTTTTCGCAAGCCGAGATTAATCACTATCGAAAAGTTTTGGAAGCATGTCACCGACACAACGTCACACCAGTTGTGACATTGCACCACTTCACCACACCACGTTGGGTTGCGGCGCAGGGTGGTTGGATCAATGAATCAACCGCTGATTTGTTTGCAAGATTTTCGGAAAAAGTTGCACAGTCATTGGGTGACGGCGTTGGCAAGTGGTGCACAATCAACGAGCCAAACATGGTTTCAACTATTGGGTATTTGCTCGGCGAGTTTCCACCCGGCATAAAGTCTCGCGATTCTCGTGCCAAAGTAAATGAAGTATTTTGTCTGGCGCACTCGAAGGCGCGCGATGCAGTGAAATCAATTTCAAGCGCTCCCTTGGGGATCACACTTGCGATGCAGGAATACACCATCAATGTGGATGATGAATCTCATCGCGAAGCAGCAGTAGGCAAGCGCGATGCGGCATGGGATGGTCTAGAAGACTGCTTTCTAGAAGTTGCTAAAGGTGACGACTATTTTGGAGTGCAAACGTATACCCGAGAGCGTTTCAACCAAGACGGGCGCATACAGCCCGACGCCGACATGCGCACGACAATCATGGGCTATGAGTTCAGGCCGCAAGCCCTCGAAGCGTGTATACGTCGAGCATGGGAAAAAACAGGCCACGTGCCAATCATCGTGACCGAAAATGGAATTGCAACAAGTGATGATGCTGAGCGAATTGAATACGTACACGGTGCGCTCGAAGGAGTGTTGAGTTGCATTGCCGACGGGATCGACATTCGCGGCTACACATATTGGAGCCTGATGGACAACTTCGAGTGGATGTATGGCTATGGACCAACATTTGGAATCGTTGCTGTTGATTGGAAGACACAGGTTCGCACTCCGCGACCAAGCGCATCGTGGCTCGGACGAATTGCGCGAGGAAACACCTTGCTTCCGCGCAATGCGTAGTGAGTAGCAATACCAGCGTGACCCGACTGAGCGGCGAACGCCGAGATGTTGCGATAGCCGCGACTGGTTTTATGCCCGAAGAAGAGGGCGATGCGCTGTACACAGCGGCGCTTGCTGCTGGGGCGTCATGCCCCGGATTGCCAATGGTTGAAATTGGTTCATACTGCGGTCGAAGCACTGTGTGGTTTGGTGCGGCAGCCGAAACTTGCAACGTAATACTTTTTGCGGTCGACCATCACGGTGGGTCGGAGGAAAACCAGATTGGTTGGGAGTGGCACGACCCAACATTGGTCGATGCTGTCACTGGACGATTCAATACGTTGCCCCACTTTGAAAACACAATGAGTCGTGCAGGGCTTACCGAGACGGTGCGAACTGTTGTCGGAGACTCGCCGACAATTGCAAGCACCTGGACACAACAGATTGCGATGTGCTTTATTGATGGCGGACATGCCCGAGATGTCGCTGCACAAGACTATGCATCTTGGAGTGTGCACATTGCGCGCGGTGGTCTACTGGTGATTCACGATGTATTCACAGATCCGAATCTTGGTGGCCAGGCTCCATTTGAGGAGATTTATTTGGCGGCTAAAAACAGCGGCAAGTTTGAAGACGTCAGTGCAACTGGCTCATTGCGAGTGCTCAAGCGCGTGAAATAAATAACACTTACATACTTATTAGTCAAGCACAGTAGATGCACCAAAGATTTTGCTGGCAGCGGTGTCTCCGCTGATTGCACTTGCTGCCAAGATCACTGCGGCACCGGTGTATGCACTGCACTCGTCGGCAGGAAACACGATCCGATCTGGGTAAACAATGCCGGTGAGGTATGCGCCGCTTTCTGTGCGGTGTGCACTTGTCCAGGACAACAATTGCTTTGCGGTGTCGATATCACCGATGGCAGAGTGAGCAAGCGAACACTCTGCAGTCTCTGCGGCAGTCACCCAATCTTCGTCATTGACGCAGCGCACGCCACGACCAGTAATGACAAATTCTTCCCACTGCATGGCAATGCGCGTTTTTGCCTCGGTGCCAGTGAGCGCGCCCGTGAGCACGGGGTAATACCAGTCCATTGCCCAACGAAGTTTTGGCTCAAACGCATCCAGATTGGTGTTGATGACTTCATCAATTGCGTCGGCAGCAGCGCGCCATTCGGGTTGCGAATCGCCAACGATGGCACCGATGTTTGCAGCACAATGCAGTGCGTGACGGATTGATGACGAACCCGTGAGGAGCGCATAATCCCATGGGCTTGCGTTCACTTCGCGCGCCCACAAAATAGTTCCGTCTGGGCGACGCATTGCCAAGACCCATTCCATCGCCCGCTTGACCGCTGGCCACATGCGCGCGACAAATTGTTTGTCGTTGGTGCTCATCCAGTGATGCCACACTCCAGTGCCGATGTAAGCGCACACATTGGTGTCGAGTTTGGTTTCTTCAACCGATCCGTCTGGCAAGTAGTAGTTAAACCAACTGCCGTCTTCACGTTGTACCGAAGTAAGCCACTCGTACGCGCGTTGAGCCTGATCATGCTGGCCCATCACGTCGAGCGCCATTGCGGTCTCTACATGGTTCCATGGGTCGCAGTGTCCACCCACAAACCACGGAATCATTCCGCTTGCAAGTTGCAGTGAAGCAATCGAGTTGGCGGTTGCTAGCAACTCTTCGTGAGTGATCACGTCATCCAGATGGTTGCCGATGAGTTGGTTATTTTGCATTGTTAACCGGCTTCATGGAATAGACGATGTAACTCTTACCGAGCACAGGCGCCAATACTTGTTCGGCAACTTTGGTCACCATTGGTTTGGAGATGATGTCCCACTCCAAAAACTTTTTATATGCATTGACCATTCTGTTGTCTTCGCGAGCCGGCCCTACAGCACAACGCAGCCACCAATACGGAGAGTGCAAACCGTGAGCGCGATGCTGTCCAACAATTCGTAAGCCGGCAGCGCGCAATTTTGCTTTGAGCTCTGTTCCGCTATAGATGCGCACGTGGCCACCAGCAACAAATGGTGCGTGGTATTCATCCGACAGCATCCAGTTAATTTTTTCGGGAAACCACGAGGGCACGGTTGCCCCAAGTGTGCCACCCGGCTTGAGCACGCGAGCGAGTTCGCTCAGTGCCCCAACATCGTTTTGAATATGCTCGAGAACTTCAGAAGTAACAATGCAGTCAAACGAATTGTCGGCAAATGGCAAACATGTTGCGTCTCCGCGCAACACACCCACGAGGTTTTCAGCTCTAATTTCGCCGGCTTCGTACATGGCACTAAACGTGGCTCGCATTGCCACCACTTCGTCGTGTGCATAGTCGAGGGCAACAACGTGTGCTCCGAGGCGTGCTGCCTCAAATGCATGACGACCAAAGCCTGCTCCGGCATCGAGAAACAGCGTGCCAGGTCCTATAGAAAGTTCGCTAAAGCGCACGGTCAGCATTGGTTATTTGCTGTCTCGTTGTTGGAGTTTTTTGACGTTATGCGGCATCGAAAGAACTTCTTTGTATTGATCGACAGTGAGTGCAGCACAATGGCGCCAACTCCAGCGCTCGACAACGCGGGCTCTGCCAGCGGCACCGATACGGTCACGCAATTCTTTGCTGTCGAGTCCTCGACGAATTGCTGCTGCCAGCGCTTCTGCGTCACCTGCCGGACACGACAGCACAGTGTCGTTGTCGGTGCCGGTTACTTCGGGAAGCGCGCCACCTGTTGTGGCAACTAAACATGTTCCCGTTGCCATCGCTTCAATTGCCGGAAGGCTAAAACCCTCGTAGAGACTTGGCACCACTGCAAGCTCGGCTTCTGCATACAACTCGACAATGCGCTCGTCGGTTACCCCAGAGACATGCGTGATGCAATCTTCGAGACCGAGCGAACGAATGAGGTCGGCGTTAGCACCTTCACGGGGCTTGCCGATAATGGTGAGGTGCACATCGCGCTCGGTACGCAACTTGGCAAGTGCCTCGAGCAAGTAGGAAAGACCTTTGAGTGCAACATCGGCTGATGCAGTGGTGATCATGTGCCCGGGCTTGCGCTGCACGGTGGGCTTTGGCGAAAACAATTCGTGGTCGACACCAACCGGCACGAGGCGCATGCGGTCAAGTGAAACCTTCATGTCGGTATGAATGTCATCAATAGAGTTTTTGCTCACAACGACAACGCGTGGCATTTTGCTTGCAACCTTGCCTTGCATCTCAACAAACGAGTACCAGCGGCCAATGGCTTTGCGCTTCCACCATGTTGGCGTGTGCTCCATCTCGAGTTTGCGATCTTTGGTGATGGGGTGATGCAGTGTCACGATGGTTGGAATGATTTTTTCGATTTTGAGGATGCCATAACCGAGACACTGGTTGTCATGCACGATGTCGAAGTCGTTGATCCGTGTTTTGAGAGCACGGTGTGCTCGGATACTGAACGAGCGTGGCTCGCCAAATGTGCCTTTAAGAAATTGCGCAGACTCAACAAAGTTTGGCCAGTCATTGATCTCCCAATATGCGGGAAATCGACCGGGGTGGGCATCGTTAAAAATGTCGAGGCTTGGCAGTTGGTGCAATTGCACTCGCGGGTCAAGAATCGGATACGGCTGTCCGCCAAAAACTTCGACATGGTGACCGAGGTCGACAAGCGCTTTGGTCAGGTGGCGCGTGTACACGCCTTGGCCACCTACGTGGGGCTTGCCTCGGTAGGTGAGATAGGCAATACGCAACGGGCCGTTGGGGTCGAACGGCGTTGACATAGCCGTACCACTCTACCTAGGGGTAACCAAGTGCAGTCAGCCGGAAGTTGCGCGTGAGGGGTTGGTTTGGCAGTACCGCCAGCGGTTCGGAGTTGAGTCCGTTTGGTGGTCCAGATTGTGGCTCGACGCAGATTGCATGCGCAGGCTTGTTGTAGACCACCCAGTGACTGCAGTCGCTTTCGAGACGCACGATGAGACCGTTGCCAAATGTAAGCGTTGGCGGTGCATCGGCATCGGTAAAGCAGTCGTCGAGTGGTGAAGGAGTTTGGCCAGTCAACTGCAGTGTTGTTGGAGTAACGACTTGTGTAGTTGCGATGCCAGCACTATCACGCACATACATCGATTTGAATGCGGCCTCAAGTTGCACCGGTCGCACAAACCACGGATGCCAGCCAACTTGAGCGGGCATATCTGTGTGCATTGCTGTTTGTGCAACTTTTTGCATAGCTGGATCATTCATAAATACAGTGAGCCGCATTTCAATTGATGAGGCATCAACGCTGACGAGCTGTTCGACCCATCCAGCAAACGGCCAGCGATGATCAAAATCTATTCGCAATATTGCGCTTGTTGCTGACGCATCAATAATTTTCCATGGTGCGTTATACACAAGGCCATGAATTGCGTGTGGTGCGAGCAATGGATCTCGATCTCCGGGCACATGGTGAGTGACGCCATGATGCACAAAAGTTGCGTCTCGCATGCGTCCCGCCCACGGAACCATTGGGTAACAGCCCCATGAAAGTGAATCATTGTCGCTGCGTTGCAACAAGATTTCCTGACCATCAAAACACAAACTTGACAAACGTGCACCGTGATCGGCATCGATCACTGCTTCAACGGTGCCACTTGACAGTGTGACGACCGGATTGGAGGTCATGCTTGCGTTTTGCGACGGCCAACGATCATGAGCGCGAGCAACAACGCACTCATCGCGACAATAATTGGCAGATCGCCAAGACGCGAATAGATGGTGCGGCCGGAACGCAATTGCACTTGTCGTTCGATCACGCGTTGCTCGCTCACACCGGTGCGGTCAAACACTTGACCATCGGGAGATACGAAAGCAGAGAAACCTGTGGGCGAAACTTGTACGAGCCAACGTCCAGTCTCGAGTGCTCGCAACCTTGATGAAGCAATTTGTTGGGTTTGCAAAATCGTTCCCGTGTAACTCGAGCCATTTGTGGGGTTTACGAGCAACGTTGCACCACGCTCGACGCCCTCGTTGGCCCTACCTGCAAAAAAGACTTCCCATGAAATCACAACAGCAATTGTGGTGTCTGCTGCTCGGAGTATTGACAGACCAGTGCCGGCTTGTGCGTCGCGAGGGATTCTGTCAACAGGAGCACCCACCGCTTCAAGCAGTCCACGCATCGGCACAAATTCTCCAAATGGTACGCGACGCACTTTGTCGTAACGATCGCCAAGCGAACCCTCGGTGTTGACAACAATTTGGGCATTAGTAAAAAATCGATCATCAACATCTTCGGTAATGCCAACAAGAAATGGTGCGTTGAGTCGGGCAGCCTGAGCACCCACTTCGCTGCGCTCGACACTCGATGAAAAACTGTTGACGTCAATAACGTTCTCGGGCCAAACAACCAAGTCGTAACCGATCGATGCATCGATAGTGCGAGTTGCGGCCAGATGTCGATCAACAACATCTCGACTATTGGTATGAATGGCCAATGTGCCCTGTGGACCTCCGCCTTGAACGGCAGCAATATTGAGCGACCGACCGATGTCGTGTCCGTTGGGCGCTATTTGTCCGAAGAAAATAATCGCAACAATGCCTACGCCAAGTAGCGCAATGTGTTTGCCACGCGGAGCCAAACGAATGGATGAGAGAGCAAAGCCGATCTGAAACACCATGTACGTGAGCAGGAGTGGTCCGCCAATGCGCACAAGTGGCGCCGTAGGTGATGCAGCTTGCGAGATAGCCAAGGTTGCAAGTGGAACACCTCCGAATGGAAATGAAAATCGCAATGCCTCAGCCAACGTATGTGCAAGCGGACCAATGAAAGTTCGGTGTCGAGGTTGAGAGGTAAGAAGACCAGTGATCATTGCGGCAACGCCGTGCAACACCGAAAATAAAATTGCCGAAATTATGTAGCCGGGTGAAGTAAGAAACCACATCCAAGCCATGCCTGGCGCCAACCAAGCGATCGCAAACATTGTGCCAAACATGAATCGTTCGCGATTGCTATTTGGTTTACATGTTGCAAACAGAGCAACGCCAACATAGGTGAGGGGCCACCAACCCCACGGAGGGAGACTGAATGCAACGATCATGCCGGCGACAATGGCTTTGATTATTGGTTTCTTCATGGGCGAAAATTGTGCAGTTTGCGTAGCTACGACAATAGCGATGCGAGTGCATGAGATGCTGCTCGTTGGGCATCGGTAATGCATGCAGGAATACCAATACCGCGATAACTGGCGCCGGCAAGAACGATGCCTGGATACGCTGCGTGTAATTGTTTGTCGATCTCGCCAACCCTGCTTGCGTGGCCAGGCCTGTATTGGGGAAATGATTCGATCCATCTCGTGAAGCGGATGTTGGTTGGTGTTGCATCAAAACCTAGATGCGCGCGCAAGTCGCGTAGGGCAACTTCGAGCAGTGCTGTGTCGTCAAGATGATGCATCGGTGCACCATCCCGGCCCAGAGAAACACGCAAGATCATTTCGTCAGCAGTTGTTTTCCAATGAGCCCACTTATTTGAGCCAAACGAAACAGCGGTAACACCAGTCTGTACTGGCTTGGGTACGAGATAGCCAGTGCCAGTGAGGTGTTGTGGCCACTGAGCGCGGGGGATTGTCATCGCAATCATGATTACTGACGCATGCTCAAATGTGGAAAGTTGGTGCGAGGCAGTGCTGCTCATTTGTTCAACCAGTTTTGCGGTATGGCGCGCAGGACTAGCCAAAATGACGGCGTCGGCTTGTAATGATTCGTTACCAAGGTGCACGAGATAGGTCTCGCCTTGCAGATCGATTGTGTGCACGGGTGACGAAAGCACGACGCGTGCTCCATCTTCAACAATCTTTTCGTGTACTGCGTGAGTGAGTGCGCTCATTCCTGTAATCGGAGTTGCAAACACGGCCCCACTGCCCGTGCGATTCACTAGTGCATTGTGTGCGGCGGTCATGAGACTTGTTGGCTGAGCCAATAGCTCGGCAACCTGTGGCATGCCGTGCACGCTGAAGTTGTCGGTGTCGGTTGCATAGATGCTGCCAACAAGTGGGTCGACAAGTCGCTCGAGAACTTGGTTGCCACACCGACTTCGTATTGCTGCACCGAGTGAATCCGTGGATCGTCCTATTGAGCGAGGAATAAACGGCTCGACTGATGCTCGCAATTTGCCACCAGTCGAAAGTAGTGGTGTGCCCCAGATGGATTTGCGCGATGCAGGAATGCCGAGCATCGTCCCAGTAGGGATGGCGTGTATGTGACGGTTCCAGATGTATGCATGGTTTGCAGCCGGAGAAGTGAGTTGCTGATCAAGCCCAACCGCTGCAGCAAGATTCATTGCACTCGGTGTACGAGTCAAGAATGCGTCTGCTGATTCGTCAACAGAGTCAAGCCCAGCAAAGGGCGACGCTTGAATAATGCCGCCGATGCGGTCGGCTGCATCAACGATCGTGATTCGGGGTGGGTGTGGATGTTGGAGCAACTGATGTGCTGCAGCAAGGCCGGTGATGCCTGCACCAACGATTACAACATGCTTGTCACTGAAGTTCCCTTTACTGGTTTCTTCGGCTCTTGACATGCAAACTTCCTTTACGAGTGATCTTCCGAGGCTGCTGACAACACGCGCTGAGCAAGTGCGCTCATCACTGTCGAATCATCATTCACACATGCGGTACGACTAAAGCTCAGCCCACGCTTGTCGGCGTGTCGCGCGGCTTCAATGTCGAGGTCGTACAACACTTCTAAGTGATCGGCCACAAATCCAACAGCACTTACCAACACTCCGTTCGCACTGTGTTGTGTAGCAATGTCGTCGAGAGCAAGCAAAATATCTGGCCCAATCCATGGCTCGGGTGTGCGACCTGCCGATTGCCACGCAATGTCCCAATCTTGGTGCTCGACAAGTCCAAGTTTGTTTGCAACTGCCGTTGCTGTTGCATGCAACTCGGTTGGGTATGGGTCGCCTGCATCGATGATGCGCTGTGGCAATGAGTGTGCAGTAAACAACACGCGAGTGCGAGTTGGCATTGCAGCCAACTTTGCTTTCATGTCTGTCGCAATGAAGTCGATAAAGGCAGGCTCGACGGCCCACGAATTAATGCCTACTACCTGCACTCCGTGTGGCTTTGCCGCTTCGGCAGCACGACCAACATATTGTCCAATTGAATACGACGAAAAGTGCGGCGCAAGTACGAGCGCAACGATTTTGGTGAAACCCTGTTGCGCCAAGTCGTTCACCGCGGTCTCAATCATTGGTGCAGCGTGTTTAAGACCCAACTGCACATGAAATTGTCCGGGCGCCAGGGCGTCCAAAGCGCGTTGAAGTGCATCTCGTTGTGCTTCGGTGCGTGCTGCCAACGGAGAAATGCCGCCAATCGCGTCGTAGCGGGCAACCAAGTCGGCGAGTTGCTCGTCGGTTGGGGCGCGGCCGCGTCGAATGTCGGTGTAATAGGGAAGTATTTCTTGCGTACTACGCGGGGTGCCATAGGCCATCAATAAAACAGCAGTACGGGTGTTTGGCGACGCAGTGCTCATACTTGCGTCTTTTCGTGCACGTGTTGCACAACTGCTTCCAAGACATCTGGGTTGACTCCAGGAGTGACGCCATGACCAAGATTGAAAATGTGGCCGGGGTGGTTGGCATTGTCGGCGAGCACTGCATCGGCACCGTTCAGTGCGGTTGCGACGTCACTTTGCACAAGCGATGGATCGAGGTTGCCTTGAACAACGGTGTCTTTGCCAAGACGCGCTCGCGCATTTGTAATTGACGTGCGCCAATCGAGACCAATCACCGTTGCTGTTGCAGAGTGCATCAACTCGAGCAGGTGATCGCAGCCAACACCAAAGTGAATTGACGGCACATGCGGATGCGATGCACGCAATTCGTTGATCACGCTCGCAGAGTACGGCAAGACTGCATCGCGATATTGCTCTTGCGTTAAGTTTCCTGCCCACGAATCAAACAATTGGTACGCACTCGCCCCCGCGTCGAGCTGACTGCGTATGGATGCAACAGCATGTTGTGCGAGTCGCTGCATCAAGTCGTGCCACAACTGTGGTTCGCTCGTCATCATCTGTTTGGTAATCAGGTGATCACGACTTGGTTTGCCCTCAACCAAATAACTGCCAACAGTAAATGGTGCACCAGCAAATGCAAGGAGCGGCACCTTGAGTTCGCTAGCCAGCATGCGAACGGTTTCAAGAACGTAGGGCGTGTCGGTCTCTGGTTCAAATTCGCGAAGGCGCTGCAAGTCTGCTCTCGTGCGAAATGGTTGCTCGGCCACAGGGCCAGTGCCCGGCGCAACGTCGATCCCAAAACCAACTGCGTGTGCAGGAACAACGATGTCGCTATACAACACTGCTGCATCAACTCCGTAGCGAGTTACAGGTTGCAAAGTGATATCTGCGGCAAGTCGGGGTTGCTTAATTGCATCCAGAATGCTGCCTTCACCGCGAATTGCGCGGTACTCGGGCAAACTTCTGCCTGCCTGGCGCATGAACCACACGGGTGTATGGGTAACGCGTCGGCCAGATGCTGCAGCAAGAAATGGGTCAAGTGCCGTTTCATGCACTGCAGGGTTCATGCCACGAAACGCTATCGCCAGCCTTATTGGTGACGACGAGCAGATTGTGGTTTGTGTGCAACGTCACGCTTGAGCAACGCTTCAAGTTTCGCAACTCGAGTACCAGCAGGCGGATGAGTCAAAGTTGAGATGGTTGGCGTAAGTCGCATGCCAATGAGGTTTGCCTGACGAGTTGTATTGCGCAGTGCGCTTAATAATTCGTTTCCAAAACCCATCTCCATTGCTCTGGCATCCGCACGAAATTCGGATGCCCGACCAATGCGGTTATTGAGAGTCTGTGCAGTGTTGAGGCCTAGAAGCAATACATACGAAACCGCTGTCAGCAGCGCGGCAATTGTTTGCACAATAAATCGCACAAACACATATCGCTCGGTAAATGGTGTCGTAGCGCGTCTACTGACATCGCGAAGCCAGATGCCCAGGCGCGCAAGACCAATAATCGGAAGGCTCATCCATTGCGCAATGGTGAGAGCAACTGTGTGACCGCCCATGTGATGACTGAGTTCGTGGGCAAGTACACCAGTGAGTTGGTCTTGTCGCAAGTGATCGATCGCATACGAAGAAACGACGAGTAGATGCCCGCCGCATGCGAACGCATTAGTTTCATCGCTGTCAACGACGGTGAGTACAAATCGATTTGGTGAAAAATGATTTGCCTGCGACACGATGTTCCATGCCGGTTGCAATGCGAGAAGTTCGCGCGATGTTGGAGGTCTTGCACCAAGCATTCGAGCGAAAACCATTCGTTGGACTGGGCGCGAAAACAGCACGACGCCTAGAAGCATTGCCATAGTGGCAAAAAATAAATATGAAACGTCTGATGTCATCCACAGTGGCAGCCAAAAAAACCCAATTGCAATCAGCCAAACAGGGAGTAGGGCGACTACTGGTGCAACTGCAGCAATGGCCGTCGTATCGAGATGCCGGCGCGATTGATTCACGAATTCAGTCAATCAGGGTTTGGCTCGCTCAACGCTCAATGGGTTTCAAATTCGTATATATGGTGGTTCTATATGATAGATCTACATCATGGTTTGAAATTGAAATGACTTCGTAGAACGGGGGAATATGAAATGAACACAACAGTGCTGGCAGGAGCCGAGGCATGGTCGCATAATGGCACGCGCACGACTGGCGTATTGGTGATCCATGGCTTTACCGGCAACCCATCATCTATGCGCGAACTTGCCGAAACTTTTGCTGCAGAAGATTTTCACGTTGAATTGCCAAGACTGTCCGGCCATGGAACAACCGTAGAAGACATGATTCCGACCCGCTGGTCGAATTGGAGCAGCGATGCAGAGTTGGCATATACAACCCTTGCTTCTCGTTGCGCCAACGTTGTGGTTGTGGGTCTGTCGATGGGCGGCGCACTGACATTGTGGTTGGCAGCGCAGCATCCAGAAATTGCGGGCATTGTCTGCATTAACCCTGCTGCACAGCCGATGGCCGACGAGGTTCTTGCCATGATTCAGTCGATGATCGATGGTGGACAAGTGACAATGGAATCTATCGGCAGCGATATTGCTGATCCCACTGTCAAAGAAAGTTCGTATGACGCAACTCCCTTGCAACCAGCGCTCTCGCTGTTCGTAGATGGTTTGGCACCACTTGCAACAAAATATTCGAGTATCAAGATGCCGATGCTATTAATTAACTCCATTAACGATCACGTCGTTGCACCCGAACAAGGTGAGTTTCTCGTAGCCAATTACGGTGGCGCAATCGAGCGCGTGATGCTCGAGCGCAGTTTTCACGTAGCAACACAAGATTTCGAGAAGGACATCGTGAACTCAAGATCGATGGACTTTGTCAAGAAGATCGCGAGCGCGTGAATTATCTAGCCAGTATTCCGAGCCCACCTAGCGGGACAGTGCATCTCGGGCCACTGCAACTCAATGCGTATGGTGCAATGATCGCACTCGGCGTAATGGCATCAGTATGGCTCGCTGGTCGTCGCATGGAAGAACGTGGCGTTGGTACGCGTGACGATATGGGTGCAATCGCGATGATCGCCGTGCCCGTTGGCATTATTGGTGCGCGTCTGTATCACGTTGTCACCGACTGGCAACGGTTTGAAAACAATCTCGGTGGCATTGTGCAGGTGTGGAAAGGCGGCCTCGGTATTTGGGGCGGCATTGCATTCGGCACGGTTGCCGGAGTGTGGGTCGCAAAGCGCAAAGGTCTTTCGGTGGGGCTCTTGCTCACCTGCGTTGCGCCGGCGTTGCCGCTCGCACAAGCGATTGGCCGATGGGGCAATTGGTTCAACCAAGAGTTGTTTGGTCGCCCAACAACATTGCCGTGGGCACTTGAAGTCTCTGCATCAACAGCCAAGACTGCTGGCTATGCGGCTGGCACGACATTCCACCCAACCTTTTTATATGAGTCATTGGCATGTGGCGCACTCTGCGTCGCACTAATTTTCCTCGACAAAAAAGTGCCGATGCGACCTGGCAGATTGTTTTGTTTTTATACAGCCGGCTACACGCTGTTTCGTTTTTTTATCGAGGGCATTCGCATCGACGAGGCACATCACGTCGGTGGACTGCGCCTCAATCAGTGGGTCTCACTCGTGGTGTTTGGCGTGTCGGTGTCGTTGATTATCGCAATGCGGCAGCGAGATCTTCAGGAATCATCGGATTGAAATATTCTCCGGTCGATACCTCGGCTGCTGCGATATAGCGCATTACTCCATTGCCGCGCCATGGTGAAACGATTTCAAAATTGAGCCATGCGTCTGCATGTTTCATTTCGTTTGTTGTTGGTCGCTGATTGAGCCACAACATATACGGCACACGCGCACCGAATAGTGCGTCAATTCGTGAGAGCGCGTCCACCAACATTGCCGCACATGCATCTCGCTGCTGAGAGCTGAGTTCGCTCAAGCTTCCAATCTGCTGTGACGGAGAAATCTCGAGTGCGATTGGATATGCAGATGCGTAGGGCACCGACGTGCGCCAGCCATTCTGCTCGTATACAAGCCGCTCTTGCGATCGATCAGGCGTCCAACCATTGCTCAGTCGCGCACTCGTGCGTGTCGGAATGTGGTCAAACGCATAAATCTGTCCATGCGGGTGATCAATCGTTGCACCAACTTCTCGACCACGATTTTCAAAGATCAATACGTCATCAACGTCTGCGCGCGCACCGAGCTCGGTTGTTCGTTGCGCCCACAAATCAATAACGCTTCGCACTCCTTTTACACCTAGACCCGCAAAAGATTGATCATGATCGGGCGAATACAACACGATCTCGCAGCGATCGTTTGGCATTGGAGGCCAACGATTTGCAAAGTGATGTGTTTCGTATGGTTGAGGCGCCTCAAGTCCACCCACACAAAATGGGCAATCGGTAGCAGGCAAATTGGGGCGATTTTGTCGCGAGCCAACTACGTGTACGACAGTGCCCGTGCTGGGATCAATGCGTTCATTGCCCGAGCCACCATGCGTGAGGTTGTGTTGAGTAGCCATGGATCTGCAACTGACGGTACCGTGCGCAGTGGTGTCTACTCAACCAGAGCGTCCAATCCTGAAGCACATCGGCGATTCTCGCCAGTCGGTGGTGTGCGACGTTTCGGGTGGAGTGCCGACAATTATGTATTGGGGTGAAGCGTTGAACGCGGCTTCGCTAGCCAATCTTGATGCGATGGCGACAGCAACTGCGCGACCAATCATGCCCGGCGTTACCGATGCGATCAATGCAATTTCATTGGTGCCGTGTCATGGCGACGGTGCCACAATGCGGCCAGGTATCGGCGGGCATCGTCCTGGCGGTCGTCATTGGGCGCCAAGGTTTTCCTTTGTGAGTTGCGAAGTTGTCGATCATCAATTGATTTCGATAGCGCGCGATGATGTTGCGCAACTCGAACTTGAAACCAAACTTGTGTGCAGTGCAGCGGGCACACTGCACGCGAGCGCGATCTTGCGCAATATCGGTGAGTCGCGATACTTGCTGACCAATCTCACCATTACGTTGCCCGTTGCCGAGAGTGCAACACAGTTGCTCACATTTAGTGGTCGGTGGGCGCGTGAAGCACAGTTGCATCGTCGAGAGTTTGTAGATGGTGCATGGACTGCAGAAAATCGCACAGGCCGCACATCTCATGAACACTTGCCGTTGATCTTTGCAACCGAACGTTTTGCAGACGAATGGAATGGCCAAGTGTGGGGAGCACATCTTGCGTGGAGCGGCAACTCGGTGTTGCTCGCCGAAGTATTGCCAGACGGCAGAAAATATATGCAGTTGGGCGAACTGTTGCATGCGGGCGAGTTGTGCCTTGAGCCCGGTGAGTCGTATGCAACCCCCGAAGTGATTGGCACGTGGTCGGGCGATGGTCTCAATGGTGCAACTCATGCGTTGCATCGCAATGTGCGTTCGCGTTCCCATCATCCAACGGTTGAGCGCCCTCGAAAAGTGATGCTCAATACATGGGAGGCCGTGTACTTCGATCACGACACACAACGACTGAGTGCTCTCGCCGATGCCGCCGCTGCAGTGGGAGTCGAGCGCTTTGTATTAGACGACGGGTGGTTTGGTTCGCGTCGCAACGACAAGTCTGGTCTCGGTGATTGGTTTGTGTCGCCAGACGTGTATCCAGATGGACTTGCTCCGTTGATCTCGCATGTGCGCAAACTGGGTATGGATTTTGGAATCTGGGTAGAACCCGAAATGGTCAATCCTGACTCTGACCTCTTTCGTGCACATCCCGAGTGGGTGTTGGGGCCTCCTAGTTATGAACCCGTATTGGCACGCAACCAATTGGTGCTCAATCTTGTGCACCCAGATGCGTACGCACATATATATAGGCAGTTAGATGTGCTGCTTGGCGAAAACGACATTGCGTATGTGAAGTGGGACATGAACCGAGCGCATGTGCATGCAACCGGAAGCGATGGGGCACCAGGTACGCACAATCAAACTAGAGCGGTGTATCAATTGATTGACCAACTGCGTGCAGCGCACCCACATGTGGAAATTGAAAGCTGTGCATCGGGTGGTGGACGCATTGATCACGAAATATTGCGCCGAACCGAGCGCGTGTGGACAAGCGACTGCAACGACGCTCTTGAGCGACAAATCATTCAACGTGGCACATCAATGCTTGTGCCGCTCGAAGTAATGGGTGCACACATTGGCCCACCCACCGCACACACCACTGGTCGCAGGCAATCGCTGTCGTTTAGAGGTGCAACAGCCATGTTTGGCCACATGGGTGTTGAGTGGAATTTGCTCACCCTGCGCGACGACCAACAACAACAGCTTCGTCACATCATTGGCTTGTACAAACAACATCGAGAGTTGTTGCACAGCGGAGACTTTGTGCGCTACGACGTAACTTCCGACAACAGCGCGGTTGCTCACGGAGTAATTTCGACTGACAAACGCAAGGCTGTGATGAGTTACGCGCAGTTGTCAACATCTCAAGGCCTCGTGCCATCGCTGTGGAAAATCCATGGACTGCTCAGCGATGCTGCATACACCGTTACATATCTCCCTCTCGGCGATTCGAAAGAACACGCATCATTCACAATGACTGGCGCTCAACTTGGACGCGTTGGCATCCAACCACCAATGCTGTTTCCCGAATCCGCAGTTCTTATCTACTTGAAGAGCCAATAGGCTGAAGGGCTGTGAGCCCTTCGTCCGACGCAAAGACAACACCAAAAATCACTGCCCAAGTGGTGGCCAAGGTGGCGCACTTGGCCAGACTCGACTTGACCGAAGCAGAACTGGCCCTCATGACCACGCAGTTGACAGGGATGCTCGACCACTTTGGCGACATCGACAAACTCGATTTGTCTGCCGTGACACCAATGGCGCAACCTTTCCCAATTAAAAATGTGTATCGCGAAGACGTCGTTGTACCTGGTCTCGACCGTCAAGAAGTTCTCGATAACGCGCCTGCACCGCAAGATGGCCGGTTTCGCGTTCCGCCATCGAACGGTTCGGAGTCGTAACTGTGGAATCCGAATTCGTTTCAGTTGTCAACATCGTCGACTCAATCCGTGCGGGCAAAACAACTGCATCCGCAGTGCTCGAACAACATCTAGCGCGCATTGACAAACGCGAAACCGAAATTCACGCGTTCAATCACATTATGTCCGAGTCTGCACGCGCCAATGCTGCAAGCATCGATGCCGACTTGAAGGCCGGCAAAGAGCGTGGTCCGCTCGCTGGTGTGCCAATCGCACTCAAAGACAACATGTGCACACGCGGCGTGCCAACCACGTGTTCGTCAAAAATATTGGAAGGTTGGAAGCCACCGTACGACGCAACAGTCGTGACGCGTTTACAGCAAGCGGGTGCTGTCATTGTTGGCAAAACCAACTTGGACGAATTTGCCATGGGCTCATCCACCGAAAACTCTGCGTTTGGTACAACGCGCAATCCGCTCGACACATCGCGCGTACCTGGTGGCTCAAGCGGCGGCAGTGCTGCAGCAGTTGCAGCAGGTTTTGCAGCAGCAAGTTTGGGTAGCGACACGGGCGGCAGCATTCGTCAACCGGCAGCGCTGTGCGGAGTCGTTGGTGTCAAGCCCACCTATGGCATGGTGAGCCGCCAAGGTCTCGTTGCGTTTGCCAGCAGTCTCGATCAAATTGGTCCGTTCACACATACTGTCGCCGATGCCGCGCTCATGATGGAAGTCATCGGCGGGCACGACCCACTCGACTCAACATCGCTCGATCAACCCATGGCTTCGCTCACAGCGGTGCTCGGTCAAGGCGTGAAGGGAATGCGCATCGGCAGGCTCGCCGACATGCCTGATGGCTGCGAACCAGAAGTGCTTGCTCGACTTGATGCAGCATTCGTAGCGCTCCAGGCCGCAGGCGCAACCATTGTCGACATTGCACTGCCATCGCTTTCGTATTGTCTCACCGCGTATTACTTGGTTGCCCCTGCAGAGGCGTCGAGCAATCTTGCCCGATACGACGGCGTGCGTTACGGCTTGCGAGTCGAATCAGCAGATCTCATCAGCATGTATGGCGCCACTCGCGCAGCAGGTTTTGGCGCAGAAGTAAAACGACGCATCATGTTGGGAACCTATGCATTGTCGGCCGGCTATTACGACGCGTACTACGGCAAGGCGCTCAAAGTTCGCAGGCTGATTGCCAATGACTTTGCTGTCGCATACCAATCGTGCGATGTGATCTTGACGCCAACATCTCCAACAGTTGCGTTTCCGATCGGTGAAAAAACGAGCGACCCACTGACCATGTATCTGTGCGACATCTTTACGATTCCCACAAACCTTGCTGGTCACGCAGCAATGAGCGTGCCGTTTGGAACTGGCGCGCATTCGATGCCAGTTGGCGTGCAGATTCTTGCGCCAGCGCTTGGAGAACCAACCATGTTTAGGGTTGCTGCCGAGTTGGAGCGCGCATCATGAGCAACGCATCGTCTGCTCCATCGCACGCAACAGTTCTTCCCAACGGCTGGGAAATGGTGATTGGTCTCGAAGTTCACGTCGAGTTAGACACCAAAACCAAATTGTTCTCGGCAAGCCCAAACCATTTCGGTGACGAGCCAAACACCAACATCGATCCCGTCACACTCGGTTTGCCAGGCGCGCTGCCAGTCATCAACCGACGCGCTGTCGAGCTTGCAATACGCCTTGGCCTTGCGCTCAATTGCACCGTGCAGGCAAGCACATTTCATCGCAAAAACTACTTTTATCAAGACCTCGCTAAGGCGTATCAAATCACGCAGTACGACCAGCCGATCAACATCGATGGATACATGATGTTGCCGGGCGACGTGCGCATTGGTATCGAGCGCGCGCATCTCGAAGAAGACACCGGCAAGTCGACGCACTTCGGTGGCACGAGCGGCCGTATTCATGGCAGCGACTACTCACTTGTCGACTTCAACCGCGCTGGTGTTCCGCTTGTCGAAATTGTTTCTCGTCCCGACATTCGCAACGCCGATCAGGCGCGTCAATACGTTTCTGAGTTGCGCAGCATCTTGCTCGCGGTTGGTGCAAGCGATGCAAAGATGGAAGAGGGTTCGATGCGCTGCGACGTCAACGTCTCGGTGCGCAAAGCGGACGAGCCATTTGGTACTCGTTGCGAAATCAAAAACGTCAACTCCATTCGTGCAGTTGGCAAGGCCATTGATTACGAAGCTCGTCGCCAAGTAGATGTGCTCGAGTCCGGCGGCACAATCCGCCAAGAGACCCGTCACTGGGACGACTCGGAGGGGCGCACGCACACACTTCGTGTCAAAGAAGACGCTGACGATTACAGATATTTTCTTGAGCCCGATCTAGTGCTGCTCGATCCGGGCACCGAGTGGGTCGAATCAATTCGCGCGTCATTGCCGATGTTGCCTGCTGCTCGTCGTGCACGATTAGCGCAACTGACTGGCGCCGACAAAGAAAGCGAAGCCGTGTACGTCATTGTCGAGCGCGGCCAAGATGACTTCGTGCAACTCGTTGCCGATGCAGGCGGTGAGCCTGCTCGCGCACTTGTCTATGTGCAACAGGCGTTTGCCGAAGCGGGTGCAAACCCTTCAGTGCCAGCCAAAGATTTGGCTGCACTCACGCTGCTTGAACGCGATGCAAAGGTCACTGCAACGCAAGCCAAAACGATTCTCGCCGAGATAGTTGCCAACGGTGGTGGCGATGCAGTAGCAATTGCTGCGGCAAAAGGTTTTGAGGCCCTCGACACATCTGCTGTTGAAGCAATGGTCGATGCTGCAATTGCGGCTCAGCCAGATGCGTGGGCCAAGTATTGCGCAGGCGAAGAAAAGGCAATGGGTGCTATGGTTGGAGCGATCATGAAGTCTTCTCAGGGCAAGGCCGACGGCAAGGTTGTGACTGCCATATTGCAGGCAAAACGTGGATAGGTCTGGCTGTAGTTTCGATTTGACGAAGGGTGTTAGGTTCGGCTAACATCATGCCATGACTGCTTCATTCCTCATCACGCTTCGCGAAGGCCTCGAGGCCTCACTCATTGTTGCCATCTTGCTCACGTATCTGTCTAAAACGAATCGGAAAGCAGATGCTCGGTACGTGTGGTGGGGTACGGCCATAGCCATTGTTGCGTGTCTGATTGTTGGCACTGGCATTTATCTTGCAGTTGATGGGCTCAACGGAAAAGTTGAGATGGCAACCGAAGGCACGATTGCTCTCGTTGCAGCCGCAGTGCTCACACAAATGATTTTCTGGATGCGCAAGAATTCGCAAAACCTCAGTGTTGAACTGCGAGCCAAAGTAGACAAGTCGGCAAAGACAGCACTTTTCGCCATCGCATTTGTTGCTGTAGTGCGTGAAGGTCTAGAAACGGTTCTCTTTTTGCTCAGTGCCGAGACCACTTCATCTTCCGGTAGCTCAGTTGTAGTTGGTGGGTTGCTTGGGCTCGTTGCAGCGGTTGCATTGGGCATCGCAATCTTTGTCGGTGGTCGCAAAATTGATTTGAAATTATTCTTTACGGTGACTGCAGTGTTGCTGATCATGTTTGCTGCGGGTCTCGCCGGCAAGTCAATTCACGAATATCGCGAACTGATTGGTTGGGAAAATGGTTGGCTTGTGCAATCTGCTTGGACCATTGACTCAGGCATGTGGTCGTCGGGAACCTTCTACGATTTCATGAAAGGCTTCTTCGGCTGGCACAAGGCTGCCGAGAACATTCGTGTCATCACGTACTTCGCATTCCTTGCCCCAACGCTCTATTTCTACCTACGTAAGCCGGGGAAGTCAGCCGCATAGCTTGCGCAAGTAGCCTTGATCGATATGACAAGGCCATCAGAAACACCAGTTGACATCAAGCCCCGCAGTCGTGACGTTACCGATGGCAATCAAAAAGCTGCAGCCCGCGCGATGTTGCGTGCCGTTGGTTTAACCGACGACGACTGGAAAAAACCGCAAATTGGCATTGCTTCATCGTGGAACGAAGTAACACCCTGCAACGCATCGCTGCGTCGTCTTGCCGACTCGGCAAAAGTTGGCGTGCGTGCAAATGGTGGTGTCGCTCTCGAGTTCGGCACTATCACGGTCAGTGACGGCATCTCGATGGGTCATGAAGGCATGCGTGCATCACTCGTGAGTCGTGAAGTTATTTGCGACTCGGTCGAAACAGTCGTGCACGCAGAGCGCTTCGATGGCTTCGTTGGGCTTGCTGGCTGCGACAAGAGCATTCCCGGCATGCTGATGGCCGCTGCCCGTCTGAATTTGCCAAGCGTGTTTGTATACAACGGCAGCACATTGCCAGGTGTGCACAATGGCAAAAACATTGACATCACTACAGTCTTCGAAGCGATCGGTGCATGCGCGGCGGGCAACATGAGCCAAGAAGAACTCGGCGAGATCGAACGTGCTGCGTGCCCCGGCGAAGGCGCATGCGGCGGCATGTTTACTGCCAACACCATGAGCTCGATTGCCGAAGCACTTGGCATGAGCCTTCCTGGCACTGCATCGCCACCAGCAATCGACAAGCGCCGCGAGTCTGACGCCGAGCTTGCAGGAGCGGCCGTGATGAATCTTGTTCGCCTCGGCATCTACCCGCGCGACATCATGACCAAAAAGGCTTTCGAAAACGCGATCGCGATGGTCAACGCACTTGGCGGATCAACGAATGCGGTGTTGCACTTGTTGGCTATTGCCAACGAAGCAGGCGTTGCACTCGATCTCGACGACTTCAATCGCGTTGCAGCAAAAGTGCCGCATATTGCCGACACCAAACCGGGCGGCAAGTATCACATGACCGATATCGATCGCATCGGCGGAGTGCCAGTCGTGATGAAGCACTTGCTCGATGCAGGTTTGATGCATGGCGATGTAATGACATGCACAGGTAAAACGCTTGCCGAAAACTTGGCCGAGATCAATCCGCCAGCACCAGACGGCGACGTCGTGCATCCATTGAGCAATCCAATTCACGCAGAGGGTGGCATCAATGTGCTCACTGGTTCGCTTGCACCTCGCGGTGCCGTTGTCAAAGTTGCTGGTCTCACAAAAGATCAGATGACATTTGAAGGTCCTGCTCGCGTGTTCGACGGCGAAGACGGTGCGATGGCTGCTGTGATGGCGGGCGACATCAAGCCCGGCACGGTGATCATTATTCGCTACGAGGGTCCAAAAGGCGGCCCAGGTATGCGTGAGATGCTCGCGATTACTGGCGCACTCAAAGGCGTTGGTCGTGGATCAGATTGCGCACTCATCACCGACGGTCGCTTTAGTGGTGGCACGTGGGGTTTTTGTATTGGTCACGTTGCTCCAGAAGCAACCGATGGTGGACCAATTGCATTTGCACACGACGGCGACATCGTGCGCATCAATGTGCCGACAAAAACTCTTGACTTAGTTGTCGATGAAAAAGTGTTGGCCGAACGACGCAAGGGTTGGAAACCAAACCCTGCGCGTTACACGAGTGGCGTGTTGGCTAAATACGCCAAATTGGTGCAGGGTGCCGAGACCGGCGCGATCACCAACATCATCGAATAATTTCTCGCACTTCGCGGCATTTATTGCAGGGGTAGGTACACATCCAACCAATGACGACCGCTCGGCAACCCGAATCAAGCATGCTGTTAGCATGCTACGATTTTCCCATGTCTGCAATTCAAATCAAAGATGTCTCTGAGGAAATTCACGAGCAAATACGAGAACGAGCCAAAGAATCAAATTGCACTCTTGGTGAATACGTATTGAGACTGATTCGCGCCGATCTGCTCAGACCATCAGTCGCCAAGTGGAAGTCGGACATGCTGGGGAAGCCGGGCGTAGCAATCGATACCCAATTTGTGATTGATGAGATTAGGCGAATGCGGGACACCGCCAAGTGATTGTTGATGCGAGTGTTGGGGTAGAAATCGTAAGAAAAACACCCTTGGGTCAGCGGGCAATCCAACTACTTGATGACAATCTTCATGCTCCGGACATCTTTTTAGCAGAGGTATTCCATGTACTCAAACGGATGGCTGCGCTCAACCAAATTACTTCTCGTGATGCAAAAATTTCAGCAGCACTGGTTGGCCAGATGCCACTCACATTTCTCACAGTCTCCAATTTTCAGTCTCAACTGTGGGATGTGGCAACCAAGGTCAGTAGCTACGACGCACATTATGTAGTTTTGGCAAAGAGCCTTGGGCAGCCAATTATCACGCTTGATGAAAAACTGATGCGACGTAAAGATCTCGGCGTCGAGTTTGTGGTTGTTCGTTAGCGCTTAAGTCGCAAGTTGAGAACGTAGCGGCCGCCAACAATAAACGCGCCAAGCACAAGCGTTGCCACAATCACAAATGGAGTGGCAGTGCCGCGATCAAACACAAAATAACGCAACTCGAGCCCAGCAAAAACTGTCACAAGCCACACGATCACACCTGTGCGCATTGAGCCAGGTGTGCGCCACGCCCGAGACGAAAGCCATGCAACAACAAGTGCAATGAGAAATGGCGCGGCGACGATGGCAATGCCATCAATGGCCGTGCCCTCGTCGTGGTTACGTCTTCCAATAGCAACGAACATCACCACCGCAATGATGTCGACACACGCTGCATATACAGCGTGACGGTTGTTAGGCCTCGTCGTAATACTCGCGACCCAGGTGCGTGATCTGGTCTTCGCCCATCATCCAACGAAGTGTGTTCTTGAGCTTTGCCAACTGCACAAACAAGTCGTGCTCTGGCTTGAGGCCAGGTGCAACTTGTGGGCTCTTGTAATAGAACGACAACCACTCTTGAATGCCACCGATGCCTGCGCGTTGTGCGAGGTCGGTAAACAACACCAAGTCGAGTGCGAGCGGTGCGGCAAGAATGCTGTCGCGGCACAAGAAGTTGACTTTGATCTGCATTGGGTAACCCAACCATCCGAAGATGTCGATGTTGTCCCAACCCTCTTTATTGTCGCCACGTGGTGGGTAATAGTTGATCTTGACCGAGTGATAGACATCGCCGTACAACTCTGGAAACAAACTTGGCTGCAAGATGTCTTCGAGCACGCCCAACTTTGATTCTTCTTTGGTCTTGAAGTTGTCTGGATCGTCGAGCACTTCGCCGTCACGGTTGCCAAGAATGTTGGTCGAGTACCAACCAGCAAGACCGAGCATGCGAGCACGCAGCATTGGTGCGAGCACTGTCTTCATCAGGGTCTGACCTGTCTTGAAGTCTTTGCCCGAGATGGCGACCTTGCGCTCGGTTGCGAGTTTGCGCAAGACCGGTGTGTCGACCGCCAAGTTTGGTGCGCCGTTAGCAAACGGAACGCCTTCCAAAATTGCTGCGTATGCATACAACATGCTTGGTGCAATCATTGGGTCGTTGGCATCAATTGCTTTTTCAAATGATTCGATATCTTCGTGTTGTGGTCCTGGCTCGATAAATATTTCGGTGGACGCACACCAGATCATCACGAGACGATCGACTTTCTTTTCGTCCTTAAATCTGTTGATGTCGGCACGAATACCGTTGAGCATCTCGCGCTTCGAGATCTTGCCCATGGTGTTGTCGGCATCGATGTTTTTGACGTAGTTGCGCTCGAAAGCAGCCTTCATTGGGCGCACGTCGCGCAATGCATCCGAGATCGCCTCGAGGTGCTTGCCGCTTTCCAACACTCCTGCGCGCTGTGCTGCTACGTAGGCATCATCCGGAAACGGATCCCACGAACCCCACACGATGTCTTCGAGTCGTGCAAGTGGTACGAAGTCCCTGATCAGTGGGTTGCGACCATCGGTGCGCTTGCCGAGACGGATGGTGTCCATCTGGGTGAGTGAGCCGATTGGTGCACCAAGACCGCGCTTGGCTAATTCGACGCCGGCAATCAGGGTTGAAGCCACCGCGCCGAGGCCGACGGTGAGGACACCGAGCTTGCCTTCTGCTGGGGCAATAGTTGGTTTCTTTGTAGACATGTGGTCTCCAGTAAATGTTGGACGGGATAAGGCTACGCCGAATGTCGTGCCTTTAGAGCACTCGACAAATAGTGGCTTTGGCTAGCCAGTTGGCTGAAGTTCGCGCAACAGCATGACGGTCATATGCAAACGAACGGCGGTGCGAGAAGCACCCTGCACCTGGATGAAGTGGTCCCACATCTCAAATGACGTGATCGCTTCAATGCGCGGCAGTACATCGTATGGGTCGGTGTTGAGGTGAAGTTCTTTTACAAATCCTTGCTGAATTTGTTGGGTCATCACGCGGCGTAATTCTTCGAGCGCGATGTTGAACGTTTTTGATTTTGCGGCGGCCTCTACTCGCATCATGCCGCGGCGAAGTGGCGCAGCAAGTGCATACATGCTGTCGCGCATCTCGACAAGCGTGCGCACTTTGTCAGCAGTAGATCTGTGTGGGTCGAGTGGCGCAAGAAATGGTGCGATTCGTTCGGATTGACGGCGCAAAATTTCGGCGTACAAACCTTCCATGTCGTCGAAGTGCTGAAACACTGTGCGCACCGCAACGTCTGCACGCTTGGCAATCTCTTGCGCGCGCGGACGGAGAACTCCTTCTTCAAGTAGCTCGAGAAGTGCTTCGGCAATAGCTTCGCGGGTGCGCTCAGAGCGAGCAACCCGACCATCTACTTGCATCTCAAGCGGTTGCTCGTCGACAGTTATTTCTTTAGGCATAGATACGGGTACTTGCTCGCTTACGACGAAACGGTAAATGGGCGAGTCGGAATGAGTGCAGTGCGCTCGAGTCCGTCTTCGCGGTCTCCGTGAATCTCGTTGTACTTCGGATTAGAGGTCATTTCAATCATCACTTCCCGGCTTGGGTATTCGATGATCACGATGTAGTCCCATTTGTCGGCTTCGTTGTCGCCAATCAATACGCCCATTGGCTTGCCGTGCCAGACGAGTTTTCCGCCGCGCTCGGTCACCATCTTGATCACG